>Ga0208338_1000116_pt1 | contig 21187 bp, 17 predicted proteins | sample ForSoiNitrogNN91_FD_187858 | JGI IMG/M metagenome (GOLD analysis project Ga0208338, IMG submission 187858) | Forest soil microbial communities from Browns Valley, California, USA, that are Nitrogen fertilized - NN91 (SPAdes) | ecosystem: Environmental > Terrestrial > Soil > Temperate forest ...
GTGTCAAACATTCGCGGCGTTGAGGATCTGGCAGTCGAGCAAGTTGCGGGCGAACAGCATCTCGAAGTCGACGTCGAGCGTGACAAGATCGCGCGCTACGGATTGAACATTGCGGATGTGCTTGAAGTCACGAAGATTGCGATCGGAGGCGACGAAGCTACCGACGTTCTCGAGGGCCAACGACGGTTTGCGATCTTTGTGCGACTTAAAGAGGACTACCGCAATCAAGTGGATAAGCTCGCCGACATCCTCGTCAATGCGCCAGTGGGTGGACGCATACCGCTGGGCCAAGTAGCGACCTTCAAGTTATCGAGTGGCGATTCGGTCATCGATCGTGAAAACTCGCTCCGGCGAGTGGTGGTGATGTGCAACGTCAAGGGGCGCGACATCGGCAGTTTCGTGCACGACGCGCAGCAGGCTGTCGCGTCGCAGGTGACGACGCCGCCCGGCTATTTCATCACCTGGGGCGGGCAATTCGAAAACGAACAACAGGCTGTGCGACGGCTGCTGATTGCCATACCTATCTCTCTGCTCCTGGTGTTTGTGCTGATTTACTCCTGCTTCAGCTCGTTGCGCAACACGTTGACCATCATCTTCAACATACCGATCGCGCTCGTTGGTAGCACTACCTTTCTCCTGATCTCCGGTTTTCCGCTGAGCGTTCCTGCGATAGTTGGATTCATCGCAGTCTTCGGCGTCGCTGTGCAAAACGGCATGGTGATGGTTTCTTATATGAACAAGCTGCGCAATCGCGGCATGGAGCTGCACGAAGCCGTAGTTACTGGTGCGAGCGTGCGTCTGCGCGCTGAGTTATTGAGCGCCTTGATCGGCAGCATTAGTCTGATTCCCTTCATCATCTCCTCCGGCACCGGCGCGGAGATCGAGAAACCTCTGGCCATCGTTGTGGTCGGAGGATTAGTAACACGCCCCATCAAGATAGTGATCTTGCCAATGGTCTACGAGTGGGTCGAACGCCGCGCCGCCCGCGCCGAAGAACCCGCGCTCGAAGCAGAGGTTTGAGTATTTCCTGTCCTTCTCTGTGCAACCTCTGTGTTCTCTGTGTCTCTGTGGTTGATCAATTCCGAGTAAAACCACACCACAGAGACACAGAGGACACAGAGGTTGCACAGAGAAGGACAGGATCGTCACCGCAAGATGCGCTCGAGCTTGCCGGTCTTCACGTTCCAAAGGAAAACAGACTCATTGCCGGCGCCGCTCGCGAGCAACTTTCCATCAGGAGAAAAAGCGATTGAGGTGACCGCTGAATCGCCTTTCGCAAACGTTAGCGCTGCCTTGCCGGAGCCGATCTCCCATAGGACCAAACTTCGATCGTCGCCTCCGCTTGCAAGCGTGCGACCGTCTGGACTGAAAGCGAGTGCGCGCACGACGTCCCGCTGTTTTTTCAGCTCAACTTCCAGCGTCCCCGTCCGCACGCTCCATAAACCAATCGACCGATCGGCAGTCGCAGCCGCCAACATCTGACGCGACGTATCAACTGCAAGAGCCGTGATCGCTTGCCCGGCTTCGAATTTCTTTGTGAGCTGACCAGTGCTGACTTCCCAAAACTGAATACTACCGAGCTCATCCGCGGTCGCTAAACTGCGACCGTCAGCCGAGAGCGCAATTGCCGAAATGCGACGATCAATGTGTAAAGGAAGAATCTTATTCGCACCGGTATGTACCTCAATCAAACGCACTTCTCCCGCTGTTGCCTCAGCGATTAATTCCCCGTTTGACGACGTTGCAATTACGTCAACCGGCTCTCGCTCGTGCCGGTCTTTCACGCCACCCGTGCGCGAGTCCCATATTCTAATCTCACGCGGCAACATTGAAGATACCGTGATACCGTCACTTCCAAACGCGACGGCTAGAGCGCGATTTACCGATAAAAGGAGAGGACTGCGACGCATCGATTCGCTCTCATCCTCAGCAGGCGGATCAAAGGAATGTATGACCTTCCACGTCTGCAGATCTCTCAGCTCAACATCTGAGTCAGACTGCAAAACGATCGCGCGGTTGTTCGGGATTACCGTCATCGACGAAACTGTCTTACCTTCATTAACGTTAAATCTAAAAAGGCGATTATCTTTTAGATCCCAAAACTTCACCGTACCGATAGCCCGCTGAGGTTCATATTGCAGAGTTCCAATCAGCAAGATCGGAGCCTGCTCGGCGAATTCCAGACACGCTACTGAATCGTTCAGACCATTCAATTTATTCAGCAACCTGCCGGTCGCGACTTCCACCACTCTTATTTCACTCTTCCCTCCCGGCATACTTCCATTGACGGCAGCAACTGCTATCCGTTCACCATCGGAAGAAAACGCAATCGCTGTCGGATCGCCGTTGAACTCTCTGATCGTGCGAAACTTTTTACCGGAGTTGACCGTCCAGAGCTTGACGTCAGTACCGCTGACAGCCGCAAGCATTTCTCCATCTGGAGAAAAGACCGGATGGGCCATTCGCACGAAGAAAGCGGTTTCTCCCGTACCCCTCTGTTGACCATCTTCGATCTTTCTTCTTGTCTCGAGTGAGTGCGCGTCAAACAAACCAAGCTTTAACTCCACACTATTGACCCAGTCTGACGCAATCGACTGCGGTCTCGTCGACGGTACCCATAGACCGCGTGAGTACCGCTCAATAAGTGCGAGCACATCACCCGCCGGCGACCAGCTCGCCTCTACGCTCGAGATACCTTCGCTGCCAAGCAACATCCGGCGCAGGAACTCACCCGAATTTACGTCCCACCATTTAATTTCTGCTGTTTGCGGATCGGGCTCTGATTTATCTGAGGGTTGAGCCTTTGGTTTGCGAACTTCAGTGCTGATAGTGATCAGTGATTTGCCGTCTTTCGAAAACGACATCGACCAGATTGGTCCATCGAAACCCGTGATGGTCCGTTGCAACGCGCCCGTTGTCGAATCCCACAACTCAACGCGGCCACTACGGTTTTTGACACCATCACTGCTGCGCGCGATCGCTATAGTTTGTCCATTGCGGGAAACCGCAGTGGTTACCTGTGGAGCGACCCGCTCTGCCCGGAGTTGTCCGGATGCAGTGACCGAAAAAACCAGCACGATGAGGACGCCTGAACATAATGACCGCAGCATAGTCATCACTCATTTTAGCCACAAAAGCCACATAAGGCACAAAAGAGGTTTGACTTGTGCCTACGTTTCGGCCTAGAAAACATACAGGCAAATCCAACAACGGAATCGAGGAGCTATAAAATGAAGAAGCGAATCCATGCAATGGTTTCGTGCGCCGCGTTGCTTAGTTTCGCACTCGCGTGTACGAACGCTCCGACCAACGTGAACACGAGCGCCGGTGCCGGTAACAGCTCGGCGCTGACCGAGTTGAAACCCGCCCTTGACTCAATCACCGCAAACGACATCCTACGGCACACCAAAGTTCTGTCGGCGGATGAATTCGAAGGTCGTGGTCCAGGAACGAAGGGTGAAGAACTTACCGTCAAATATCTAACCGAACAGTATCAACGCCTCGGCCTGAAGCCAGGCAATCCGGATGGCACGTATGTTCAGAAGGTTCCCCTCGTCGGATTCACGGGCGCGCCAACGGCTTCATTCACTGCCGGTGGCAAGCAAATAAACCTGGCATTTCCGACAGACTACGTTGCGGTTTCACGACGGTTCGTTCCTGAATCCAAAGTCGAGAATTCCGACATGGTATTTGTTGGTTATGGCGTAGTGGCGCCCGAGTATGGCTGGGACGACTACAAAGGCCTGGACGTGCGCGGCAAGACGATCGTGATGCTGATCAACGATCCACAGGTTCCTGATTCAGCCGATCCCACGAAGTTGGATGACAAGATGTTCAAGGGCAAGGCGATGACGTACTACGGCCGTTGGACCTACAAGTATGAGATCGCCGCACAGAAGGGCGCTGCGGCCGCAGTGATCATCCATGAAACGGGACCGGCCGGTTATCCCTATGAAGTTGTTTCCGGGAGTTGGTCTCGTGAGAACTTCGATATCCAGACGCCCGACAAGAACATGGGCCGTGCTGCGGTCGAATCATGGATCACGACCGAGCGCGCTAAAGAGTTGTTTACTGCGAGTGGCCAGGATTTCGACGCACTGAAAAAGGCCGCTCTCTCGAAAGACTTCAAGCCTGTTGCGCTCAATGCAAAGGCAAACATATCGGTCAAAAACACGCTTCGTGAAATCAATTCGAATAACGTCGTTGCAAAGCTCGAAGGATCTGATCCGTCGTTGAAGAACGAGTATGTGATTTATACGGCACACTGGGATCACCTCGGACGCGATCCAAAGCTAAAGGGCGATCAGATCTACAATGGCGCGCTCGATAATGCCTCAGGCACTGCCAACCTGCTCGAGATTGCTGAAGCATTCACGAAACTCGCCACTCCTCCGAAACGATCGATTCTGTTTCTTTCAGTTACTGCCGAAGAGAAAGGATTACTTGGGGCCAAGTATTACGCTGAAAATCCTCTCTATCCGCTGAACAAGACGCTCGCGAACATCAACATGGATGGCGTTAATCAGTGGGGCAGGACCACGGACATCACGATGGTGGGTGACGACAACAGCACCTTGATCGACTTGCTGCGTGAAGCTGCTTCGTCACAGCATCGAGTAGTGAATCCCGATCCGGAATCGGAGAAAGGATTTTACTACCGCTCGGATCATTTCGAATTTGCGAAACAGGGAGTTCCGGCGCTCTACACTGATTCCGGAATTCACTACGAAGGGAAAAACGAGGCGTTCAGCAAACAGAAGCGCGACGAGTATACAAACAACGACTACCACAAAGTCTCCGACGAAGTTAAACCTGACTGGGATCTCACGGGAGCCGTTGATGACGCGCAGTTGCTGACAACGATCGGATATCGCGTGGCACAAGGCGACAAATTTCCGGAATGGAAAGCCGGCTCAGAATTCAAAGCCAAGCGTGACGAGATGATAAAGGGCAGTTGAGTAGCTCGCGACACATAAAGCGTGGGACGCATTACGAGCTCGCAAAGCGAGCGACAGCATAAAGCCTGGGGCGCCAGCCCCAGGATCGCAATCCCCCAATAGACGTTGAGCCCGCGAAGCGGGCGACAGCATAAAGCCTGGGGCGCCAGCCCCAGGATCGCAATCCCCCAATAGACGTTGAGCCCGCGAAGCGAGCGACAGCATAAAGCCTGGGGCGCCAGCCCCAGGATCCCAATCCCCCAATAGACGTTGAGCCCGCGCAGCGGGCGACAGCATAAAGCCTGGGGCGCCAGCCCCAGGATCCCAATCCCCCAATAGACGTTTGAGCCCGCGAAGCGGGCGACAGCATAAAGCCTGGGGCGCCAGCCCCAGGATCCCAATCCCCAATAGACGTTGAGCCCGCGAAGCGGGCGACAGCATTTAGGACCATGCCGCTGTCGCCCGTTTCACGGACTCCAAATATTTTTCTTTCGTGATCCTGGGGCTGTGGTTATGTGGAATGTCGAAATGGATGCAGAGACTAAGGCTAATCTGATTGTGTTCTTGTCTGGATTGGGTGATGGTTGCTATGCCTCGTATTTCGGATTTGATGAGGCGCATAATCCTATGATCCTGGTGACCGATTTCGGTTTATTTGGTGATGACGAGGGTGGCTGAAGCATCTTGCATTACGTAACGCATTACAGGACACTACAGAGCGTTGCATCTATACAATCATAAAAGGGGAAAACAAACATGAGCGAGCAAGGCCGAATCCTCGGCATCGGTGGAATCTTCTTCAAGTCTGCGAATCAGCAAGAAATGAAGGAGTGGTACGGCAAACATCTGGGCCTCGCGGATGGTGGCCATGGTGTCATGCTGCCGTGGCGTGAAAGCGACAATCCTGAAAATGAGCAGATGACAATCTGGAGCATTTTCCCTGGCAACACCAAATACTTCGAGCCCGGCTCAGCCTCGTTCATGGTGAACTACATCGTCGACGACCTCGACGCACTGCTCGAGCGCCTGGCGAAAGACGGCGTCCGCATCGACGATAAGCGCCAGGACGAAAGCTACGGCCGCTTCGCCTGGATATACGATCCTGACGGCAACAAGATCGAGCTGTGGCAGCCGCTCAATCCAAGCGAATAGTCAACGTATGGACAAGATAAAAATAATCCTGATCACCATTGCCGTCATTCTCGGCTCGTTGGGTCTTCTAGCCCTGGTCGGTCTTGTCGCGTCACTGATCCAGTCCCTTTTCTGGATCGGCATCTTAGTGTTGGCGGGTTATATCGGACTGAAGCTACTTGTTAAAGACAAGCCACGCGAGGCTGATTCTCTCAACGCACCTAAGGCTCTGAAACAGGTGGAGCGTACGTTAGAGGAATACCGGCGCAAGCTCAAATAGGAGGTTGCGACATGCCTACCATTGATCACTTGATCCTTAACGTCAATGAAATAGCCCCAAGCGTTGACTTTTACGTCAACGTCCTGGGCTTTGAGCTGGAAGGTGAGGATGGACCATTCACCGTAATCAGAGTTAGCAACGATTTCACTCTGCAGTTAGCACCTTGGGGCACCGGCGGGAATGAACATCTTGCCTTTGCTATGTCGCGCGAAGACTTTGATAACGCCTTCGCGCGAGTGAAAGCGAAAGGAATCCCGTATGGCGATTCATTCCATGCGGTCGGTAACAATCTCGGCCCCGGAGTTGAAACAGGCGCACGCGGTCCGGCGCCAACTCTTTACATGAATGATCCCAACAAGCATCTGATAGAAATTCGCACTTACGATTAAGTTCATTATCACCCCAGCCCGATCGCGCCGAACAGTAACCGAATCACACCGGCGCCGAGGATGACCCAGAAAGCGTTCGGGCGAAACCGGACGAGTATGAAGATCGCGAGGATCATGATCGACAACCCAATCCAGGTGTGAATTCCGGCGCGCCCAATACTCAAACCGGCAGCAACCAGCAGTCCCACCACTGCCGGCGCGATGCCGCGCAAAAGTGACTGCACTATCTTGTTGTCACGAAAACGCCGCAATGAGGATCCGGCGGCAATCGTCATCAGAAAAGCCGGAAGGAAGATGCTGATGGTTGCGACTAACGCTCCGAGCGTACCCGCGACTCGATAGCCGACGAATGTAGCAGTGATCAAAACCGGCCCGGGCGTGATCTGGCCGAGGGCAAAAGCATCCGCGAATTCCTGATGTGTAAGCCAGTGATGATTGTTGACTACTTCCGATTCAATCAGCGGCACCATCACCAGGCCACCGCCAAACGTCACACTGCCGATGCGCAGAAAGATCGCGGAGAGTGTAAACAGTAAAGCAAACTTAGCAGCCAAAGGCATCGCAACAGCAAGAATGCCGATCGATCGCAAGGTCAGCGATTCTTCCTGCTCTTCGGCGTTCAGTTGTTCCTTCTTACGACTACGTCTTCGCTTTGCGAGTCGGCCGCGAACACGAGCACGACGGCGAGCAGCAATCGTGCCCAGGTTTCGCAAGCGACGCAGTTGCGTTTCGGCAAACGAGTCTATGTAGATGCCGATGAGACCGGCGACGAGCACGACTTCGAGTACAGTGGCGTCAAATAGCGCGACCGTTAAAAACGACAGCACAGCCAGCCACCACTGCCAACGTTGCGTGAGGATGTTCTTGCCCATGCGCCACGCTGTCACGAGAATCAGAGCGACAACGGCGCCATTCAAGCCGTGAAAAAATCGTTGCGTATCTGGAAATGCCTTGATGTGTTTGTAGACGATTGCGAGGCCGATCATGATAAGCATCGAGGGCAGGATGAATCCGGCCATGGCCACCGCGGCGCCACGCCATCCGCGCAGGCGCAGTCCTATATAAGTAACGGAATTTCCCGCACTCGTGCCCGGTAAGCTTTGCGCGAGCGCCAGAGCTTCAGCAAACTCGGAATCCGTCAGCCACAAACGTTTGCGTACTGTGACGGCGCGGATTTGTGCGAGTACAGCGACGCCGCCGCCAAAACCAACCAATCCGATTTTCAGGAAGGATAAGAAGAGACCGCCGAGTGTTGCCGTTCGAGAGATGCGTTCGATCTGTCGTCGTGCGATACGGACGCGCCGGCGCATGTCGTATGCACGCGATCGAATTCTATTGGTTCGAACTGAGGTCTGATTCACTGCTCCAGTCAGTGAGTATACGACACGCACCTGTCTCAAAAGTCTTTTTGCCACAAAAAGGCACAAAAAGCTCAAAATAGGTTTTGCTGATTTTTGAGCTTTTGTGCCTCTTTGTGGGCTAAAATTTTAATTTTGCGACGCCGTTAATGAACATCTGTACCGCGAGCATCACCAGCAACATTCCCATCAATCGCTCGATCGCGATCACGCCTCTTTCCTTCAACAGCCGGTAGAGAATCGTTGAAGAAAGAAGAATCACCGCGGTGACAGCCCACGCAAGCGTTAGCGAGGCCCATAGCTGGAACGTGTTGTTTAGATTCGACTGCAACAACAGCAACATAGCGAGTGTCGATGGACCAGCAACCAGCGGAATTGCGAGCGGCACTAAAAAAGGCTCTCCTGCGAGTGTCTCATTGGCAGGCCGATCACTCGGAAAGACCATGCGCAATGCGATCAAAAATAAGACAATGCCGCCAGCGATACTGATCGTCTCTTCCTGAAGACTCAGCAGTCGTAACAGATATTTGCCGAGGAACAGAAACACCAGCAGCACGATGTAAGCAAGGAAAATCTCGCGGACCAGCACTTTGCGTCTGCGGTCAGGCTGCACGTGTTTCAACACAGACAGAAATGGCGGGATGTTACCCAGCGGATCCATGATGAGTAACAGGGTGATAGCGTTGAAGAAGATCTTCATTCGAACATGCTATCCACAGATTACGCCGATTGTATACTCGATCTGTGTAATCTGTGGATAGAGGTTAATAAGGATGATTAAAGTGGCTCCAGTCAAGCCGGCTATAACGTTCGACGTTTTGGAGAAGGTTGATATTCGCGTCGGCACTATCAAACTCATCGAAGACGTCAAGAGCTCAAACAAACTCCTAAAACTGACCGTCGATTTCGGCGATCACACGAGGACCATTCTGGTGGGGATGAAACAGGAACGAGAGAACCCCAAAGAGATTGAAGGCTTGCAAGCTTTGTTCGTAATAAACCTCGAACCAAAAAAGATAATGGGTGAAGTGTCAGAAGGAATGCTGCTCGACATCGGATACGCAGACGGTATCAAGCCGGTGCTCGCCTTGCCGGAAGCGGAAGTGCCCAACGGAGCTCGAGCCGGGTGACGTCTGACCCTGAAAACGCGCCAGCAATTTGCTAGACTGAAACTCGTGGACTCATTCTTTCCATTTTTCATCTCATCACAACTTGCAAGGAGGAATATATGACCGATACCGCGGATCATGTCGAAGATCGGCTGGCCGACTTCACCCGCGACAGGAGGATTCTGCTCTTATCCGTTATGGCAATCGTGGTCGGCGTGCTAAGCGCCATCACCGCTAAGGCCCTGGTTTGGTTGATAGCCGTTTTTACCAATCTTACGTTCTATCAACGCTTCTCTTCCGACTTCATTTCACCAACAAATCATCATCTCGGAATTTTCGTGATTTTTGCGCCCGTGATCGGTGGCTTGATCATCGGGCTGATGGCGCGTTACGGTTCGGAAAAAATTCGTGGACACGGCATTCCCGAAGCGCTCGAAGCAATTCTCTTCGGCCGCAGCCGCATGAGTCTGAAAGTAGCAGTTTTAAAACCACTGTCATCCGCGATCTCGATCGGTTCCGGTGGTCCATTCGGCGCTGAAGGTCCCATCATCATGACCGGAGGCGCGCTCGGCTCAATCTTCGCGCAGCTCTTTCATCTCTCGGCTGCTGAGCGCAAGACTCTGCTCGTCGCAGGGGCTGCCGGCGGCATGTCGGCGATATTCAATGCACCAGTAGCCGCAGTGTTGCTGGCGGTCGAATTACTCCTCTTCGAATGGCGGCCACGCTCATTCATTCCCGTCGCGGTCGCGTCCGCCGTCGCGGCGATGGTGCGCGTACCACTACTCGGCGCAGGCGCAATCTTTCCGGTAACAACCCACGCACCACTCGGCGCCGAAGGATTGATGATCGCGTTTGCTGTCGGCATCGCAGCGGGAGTCGCGTCAGGTCTACTGACAGCCCTCGTCTACTTTTGTGAAGACGTCTTTACCAAACTTCCGATTCACTGGATGTGGTGGCCGGCGATCGGTGGACTGTTCGTCGGCATTGGCGGCTGGCTGGATCCGCGCGTTCTCGGCGTCGGCTACGACACGATCCACGCCTTATTAAAAGGAGAACTCTTTGGCCCAGTCGTGATCGGATTGCTAATCGGGAAAGCCGTAGTCTGGTCCATCTCACTCGGATCCGGGACTTCCGGCGGCGTGCTCGCGCCACTCCTGATCATCGGTGGCGCGCTCGGCGCGGTAGAAGGAAGATTCATATCACTCGGAGATCCCGGTCTCTGGGCCATGATCAGTATGGCGGCAATGATGGGTGGAACCATGCGCTCGCCATTGACTGCGATGATCTTCACGCTCGAGCTGACTCACGATCTGAACTTGCTGCCCGGTCTGCTGGTCGCATGTATCGCCGCGCACGCATTGACAGTATTGTGGCTACGACGGTCCATCCTGACGGAGAAAGTAGCGCGTCGCGGCTTTCACGTTACGCGCGAGTACAGTGTCGATCCGCTGGCAGTGTTGCGAGTGGGTGAGGTTATGGATCGCAATCCACCAACCGTGGCCGCGCAGATGAAAGTCAGTGAGCTTTCCGATCTGATTGCGAACGGTAACCCGGAGCTTTCGCATCGCCAGGGAACGCTTATCGCCGACGAGGCTGGTAATCTCGCCGGCATAATCACTCGCGGCGATCTCATTCGAGCAATCGAAAAGATTCCAGACGGTTGCACGGTGCTCGAAGCCGGCACCCGGCATCTGATCGTCACTTTCGCAGACGAGATTCTTCACGACGCCGTCACCAGAATGGTCCGTCACGATATCGGCCGCCTTCCAGTCGTGCGGCGTGACAATCCACAAAAGATCGTGGGCTACTTGGGAAGAGCAAGTATCATGACAGCGAGACTGCGTCGTCACGAAGAGGAACACCATCGCGAAGCAGGCTGGCTCCAGGCGTTTTCGCAATAACGTTACGAAGGAGAGCAACTATGCGCCGGGTTCTCGTATTTTTCGGAGTCGTAATTGTCTTTTCATTGGCAGGCAGCGCTGCAATGGCGTGTATGTGCGGCGGTGGCGGCGGCACGCCGTGTGAAGGTTATGGCAAGGCGGCGGCGGTTTTCGTAGGCACAGTCACTGGCGTGCGCGAGAGCGAACAATATAAAGGGAAAGATGTAGCCGAACTACGCAAATTGCGTGATTCTGGCGAGCTCGATTGGGGCCCGATGGCGTATAAATTCTCGATCGAGCAGTCATACCTTGGAGTTGCGGGTTCAGAGGTCGAGATATTCACGGGACGTGGCAGCAGCGACTGCGGTTTCACATTCGAAACCGGTCAGCGTTATCTCGTTTATGCAGATCGGTACAAGGATAAGCTGATTACCAGTACCTGCATGCGCACGAAACCGTACAACGAGGCCTCTGAAGACATCGCATATCTCGGCACACTCTCATCTGCTCCGCAAGGAGTAACGATCTACGGCACGGTCGGTTACCCTCCAGTCGGACCAAACCGTCCAGACAAAATTGAACCACTCAGCCCGGATATTTCGATCGCAATCGAAGGCGAGGCAGTGCAAAAAGAGATTCATCCAGATCCTGAAGGTCGATTTAGTGTCAGCGGTCTGCAACCGGGCAGATACAAAGTAGCCTTACGCCTCCCGGAAACTCTTACCACGCCCCGAGCTGAAGAAGTGCTAACGCTGGCCGATCACGGATGTGGGGCTGTCAATTGGTATATCCTTGATAACGGACGCGTCAGTGTTCGCGTTATCAATGCGAATGGCGAACCCGTGGCGCGCATACTGGTGTCGCTTATCAAACCGGGGGTTACTGTCGAGGAATTTCCGATAAAATTCGAACGTACTAACGATGACGGGTACGTTTCGTTTTCAGGAGTTCCGCGCGGGACGTATAACATCGCTGTTAATTTCAATCGCTTTCCCGAGCCGAACGATCCGACTAATGCTTATCCGCGTTCGTTCTATCCGGGAGTGGTCGATCAACGGGACGCGCAGGCAATCGCCGTCGGTGCTGGCCAGAAATTGAGTGACTTTGAAGTACGGATACCTTCGAAACGGGCAGACAGTGTTCTGAATGGAACTGTGGTTTTGGCTGATGGCTCACCGGTCGCTAACGCTCAGCTACTCGTCATGGATGTGACGAACACTGCCGACAACTTGCCTCACCGTATTACAGCCGACGAGCAGGGGAAATTTAAGATCAATGGATATTCCGGACAAAAGTGGATTATTGCTGCAATGAGCAATCCCCCGGAGCGTCCCGAGAGTCTGAGAATAACTTTGGAACGCCCCACGCACACGGTCCGCATCGTGATCACAAAACTCCGCTGAGCTATGCGAGTCCGCGAAGCGGACGGCAGCATAAAGCCTGGGGCGCAAGCCCCAGGATCAAGAAGCAACAAAAGATCGGAGCCCGCAGAGCGGGCGACAGCGCCTAATTGGTTCACGCTGTCGCCCGTTTCACGGGCTCAAACGTATATTGTATCGGTGATCCTGGGGCTTGCGCCCCAGGCTTTATGCTTTCACCCGCTATCGCGGGCTCCCAATCACTCCTCCTCTTCCGCAGGCAGCGACTTCAGATATTCAACTAGATCAGACTTCTCCTGAGCTGTCAGTCCTAAACTGAAGCGAGTGTTGTAGTGGTTCACCACGTCCAATAGCGTCGCGAATCGTCCGTCATGATAGAACCGTCCCTTGTTTGCGGGATTCATGAAGAGACCCTTCTCGCGCACGAACACGCCGGCCAGGTTCATCGTCTTGTACACGCCATCAGGAGCGCGGTCGGCCTGGAAACTATCGATGCCGATCTCCGCTGGTGTATGCAAGTTCCAACCCGGTTCGGTCCACAGTGGCTCAACGTGACAATCGTTGCACTTCGCCTTACCGCTAAACAACTCGTCGCCACGTTCGGCGGCTGCGACATTGAAGTCTACGCCGGGTTCAGGCGCCGGAGCGGGAATGGCGAGCTGATAGAAATGCAGCTCCGGTAGTTTCTTTGTTATGCGATCCTGCTCAGGCGGAATGTGCGGTAGATCTGCAAAACCGTTAGCAGCAGCGATCGGAAACTTCGCGGCGTTGTTTAGTCGCGGATCGAAAAACCGGCCGATACCGCGCATCTCGAGCGCAGCGACAAAAGCGTTCCAGTAACTGACAGTTCCCCACGCTCCGGTCCACGTATGCTGATTGAAGCCGGCGAGACCATAAGCGTTCGGGATCAGAGTCGCGCCCGGAACATTGGTTCCGGTAACAACGCCATCAGTCACCTGCTGCGGATTGAAAGCTTTGCCGTCTAGCAACAACTCCGCGTCGAACTTCCCAGGTCCCCAACTGTTCAGCACCGCACGAACAGTCGCCTGACTGACGCCAAGTAGATTTGCAAAAGGACTAACATCAGGCGCCGCTGCGATGATCTTTCCGACGTCGAGATCGCGGTTAGCCCAACCGTCGAGCCGGTGACCGACGCCAAACGTTAATGAATTGTCGACAGCGGAATGACAAAGTGCGCACGTAATGCCGACCGAAGTCAGGTCATCACCTTGAAAAAAACCTTGAACACCAAGGACGGCATTGAGTTTTAGCAGAGCAACTGTGGTTGCCGGATCGTTTAGGTCTACTCTGCCCTGTTTCAACCGATTGACGAGCGGTTGCGGTAATGCATCAAGGTCGACTTTCAGACCAAGACTCAATGCAGTGCTCGGACTGATGCCTGGACCGACACCACCCAAATTCGCGCCTTTAATCGCCTCATGAAGGTGAAGCGCATCGCCCCAGAACACCTCATCACCAAAAGTGTCGAAGCGGAACGTAGCTCTTCCGTCTGAGAGGAATTCATTTGCGTTGGCGACGATCTCTGCGTCGAAGTTTCTGAGTTTTTTCTCTTTGTTTTGGTTTTGAGATGATGGCCCCTTCACGTGAATAGTCGAGCGTTGTGAGTCTTTGCCCTTAACCAGAACGAGCGCTACCGCCAACGTGACGAGCAGCACAATTGTGATGTACAAGCCTTTCGACATTGCACTCCCTCCCTGAATATTGAGTTGCGGCGTAAGGGGTTTGAAGAAGGAACGGAGAGTGACTTATTTCATTTACCGATTACACAGATGTCATGAAAATCTGCGTAATCTGTGGATAAAAAAGGCTTAGTCAGAAATTCACTTTCAAGCCCAACTGGAGGACGCGCGGATCGCCGGCCGAGGTGATGGAGCCGAAGCCCGCTGCGCCCGCGACCGTGGCGGCGCTCCCAGCGGCGGAGTATTGGTAAAGTTAAATGCTTCAGCGCGAAACTCGATGTTGCGATATTCGCCGAAGTAAGTGCGTTTAATTAGCGCGATGTCGGCGTTTCGATATTGCGGGCCACGCACAGGGTTGCGTGAGCTGTTATCAATCGTAAACTGCGGTGCGATCGTGAATGCCGACGTGTTAAAGAAGCGCGCGGTTGTCCTTTCCGATGATGGAAGGTTTGGATCGACAACGAGGTTTGGTCGCTGCGTACCAAAACCGGCAAACGCATTGAAGTTCGTCGCCTGTGTAACCGCCAACGGTGTTCCTGATTGAAGTTGGATCACACCTGCCAACTCCCAGCCTCCCAGAAGCTTGCCTTTACCGATCGGCAGCTGATACGTGAAGCTGGTGACAAAAACATTCGGGACATCACCGGTTGAGAGATCGCGCTCCAGCTTGCGGTTGAAACTGTCAGCGACCGGGAAGTTAGCTATCGGACCAGTGAGGATTGAAGAATCAAACACCGATGAAGCCTCGTCGATCAACTTCGATCTCGTATAAGAAACGAGGACCGAGAGTCCATTTGTGAACCGCTGCTCCAGCTTCGCCTGTAACGCGTTGTAGTTAGTGTTACCGACGTTGTTTCGATAAAACGTCACATTCGTAAAACGCGGAAACGGTTTCAGAAGCTGCGCGAGTGGAATCGTCGGATCGCCGAGACTTGACGATCTCGGTATCTGGCCAAAGGACGGATTAGCGACGCGTGTGAGCAATGCCGGACCAAGAGCCAGTTGAGCGGCATAACCGCTACCGAGATCTCGATCCACAGTGAACACTCCCTGTCCCAAACCCGCGTCAGGACCGATCGGAAGCGGCGCCACGGTTGGTCCATTGGCGAGGGTGAAGGCGGGATTGATGTTATCGAGCGTGCGTTGCGAAACTGCCTGGATAAATGGAAACTGCGGAATCGTGAAAGGCGTGGTGATACCAGCTTGCTCGATCCAGCTTATGCCATAGCCCGCGCGCGCGACGGTTTTGTCGTTAAAGCGATAAGCAATGCCGAGCCGTGGTCCAAAATCACCTTTATGTAATCTTCGCGCCGATTCGCCGAAACATTCTGGTCCAGGAGCTCCAGTTGTTGAGTTTGCGGATTAAAAACCGCGCCCTGGTTGTCAGCATCGGTTGACGGGAAGTTCAACGTATAACGCAATCCCGCGTTGATAGTCAGATGAGAAGACGCCTAGAAATCGTCTTGTACGAAAAACTCTTTTGTAGTGGCCCGTGGTCGCAAAACGTTTCCTGAATGTCGATCGAGAAATTTTGCACCTGACCCAGCAGAAAACTTGCCAGCGAATTTCCGGTGAAGCTCGACAGTGCCGATCCGATCCTCGGAATGGCCTGCGAGTTCGTAAACAATGTGTTGAAGCTGAAACTACCGGTGGGTGATGGCGGCTGAATCACATCGAGTCGTTCCCAGCGAAAGTCGAGACCAAACTTAACCGAGTGACGACCGCGCTGCAGCGAGACGGCGTCGAAGATCTGGGTTACGTCAGTACGAAAGTTTGAGGCGGTGTTGGCCGATGGACCAAGCTGCTGCAGCCCGGCAATTGAGAATGTCGGAAGCGTTTCGTTAAAGGCGCCGTTTGTCGGGATGCCGGGCAGTTGCAGACTATCGACGCGCACGTCGAATTGATCCTGATCGGTGTTCTCAGTTCCGATTCGCGTGAAATTGTTTGCGGCGCCGGCCACAGTCGGATTCGGATAACCCCTTTAACAACTCCGCGGCGATCGGATCGAATGTATTTACCGGGATCAAATTGCCGGCATAGGTATGATGATCCGAAGGTCGAAAGATCACAACGGTTTTAATAAGACTATTTTTAACCATAAATTACACGGATTTTCTATCGGAATTTAGATCCGATTTTTAAATCCGTGTTATCCGTGGTTAGTCTAGTGGATGGAGACGAAGACGGTGTTGCTCTTCAGACCTCGTAAGGTGAGGGTTAGAGCGACGTCGCCTTTGAGAGATGTGTCCTCGGGGAGTCGAACAACTACGCTGTAGAGCCAGTCGAATCCGGGAACGATGGTCAGGGATTCAACCGGCAGGTTGTAACTAAGGTTCCGAGTGTCCACCAGTGAGACATTGATCGCCGAGAGTGTTTCACCTTGTAACAGTCCCACATTCATCGCAAATAACGCGATTCGTGTACGTTGATCGGGGCCAAGATTGTTTGGCGTCAACAGTGGGAACGGCTCTACCGTCATCAACACCGAGTGAACCGCAACCGCGCGATTCGAGTTGCCGTTGGTTAACAACACTGGCGCTGGTATCGGTGTTGGGGTCGGCGTGGGAGCAGGAGTCGGTGTCGCTGTTGGAGTTGGCGTCGGGGTCGGAGTGGGTGTCGAATCCTCGGGCGAAATTGACAGCGCACGGCCGAAGTCGATTCGCTCAGAAATCGGCCCGTCAATACGGCTTCCGGTCTTTTCGATATGGTCGACAATCTTCGTATTCCGAAGCGTCGGGAATTGCGCGTGTATCAGCGCCGCCTCAGCAGCCACGAGCGGCGCCGCCATCGAAGTACCGCTCCAAACTCCGTATCCCCCGCCCGGAACCGTGCTCGTGATTCCCTGCCCTGGCGAGGCTACCCGTAGCCACGATCCGCGCGTTGAAAAACTCGCAAGCTGATCTTGCTGCGTGGAGGCGGCCACACCGATCAAACCGCCAACCGATTCCGCCGCGGGATATTGCTCAACCGTATTACCGCCGTTACCACCAGCCGCTACGATCACGAGATTCGGATTTCCAACTGCTGGAAAATCGTCCGAAGACTCATCACCACAAACCTTATCGAGCACGCTCTTCAACAAGTGCGTGCGTCGCAGCGTGCTGAGGCTCAGATTAATCACATCCGCGCCGTCGCGTGTGTTCGGATTGCCATCGGGATCGACCGCAAATGCAAGCGCTTCCGCGAGGACCCACGTGTTACCGATTCCGTGCTGATCCAGTACTCGAACCGGAATAATCTTCGCTTCCGGCGCAGCCAGCGCGATCAGTCCGGCGACGTGTGTTCCGTGTCCGAATGGGCCGGTAGTCTTATCACCGACCTCGCTGGGATTCGAATCATTATCAACGAAATCAAAACCCGGCAGCAGGTGTCCCACCAACGCCGGATGAGTTGTATCAACTCCTGTATCCAACACCGCCACACGCACCGGTTGTCCATCGCTTCCGGTGCCGCGATTGATCGCGTGAGCTTGAGCGAGATGAATCGTCTGCGGAGCCCATTGAGCGGTGTAGTCTGACGGCGTGCCGACGCTCCAACCGTTACCAACACTCCAGCCATTACCGCCGCCCTCAGGTGGTTTCTCAACGAAGTTCGGCTCGGCAAAGAGGATACGATTGTCGCTTAGCAGTTGATCGATACGGTCTTCGACGCGCCCGCCATCCGTGATTCGCAGGCGGTAAATTGCGCGCGAGCCAAACTGATCCAGAGGAGTAGGATCGAGCGCGTGTTGCGCGGCGACACCCGCAAGGTTTGCAGTGCTCGTTAGCTCAACAACGACTTCACCGGCAACGAAATCCTCATCGCCGTCCGACGCATGGGCGACCCGAGGCCGCTCGCCCGCAATAAAAAAGATCGCGCTCGCAAGCAGCACCAGCAGCACAAACAAAACCCTTAGATTTTTCAGCATGATTCGGCCCTGTCTGAACAGTCTCAGAAATAGGTCGGGAAATACCTGGGGGAATCAAACTTTTTGCAACAGCAGTCGGGTGGTCGGGCAAACACCATTGCAGATGTCGTGCCGCTAATTTTACCAATGTCCGACCAAAACAAAAGGCGACCAGAAGAACGGGTGCGGTCTTTCTTCCAACATCTTTAACTGCGCCGCCCTGAGGCTCGCTGAGAGCGAGCGGCCGCGCCTTGTTTCCTCGTAAAAATCAACCATCATCTGGTCGGTCGTTTCGTCGTCTACCATCCACAAACTCAACAAAACTGAGCGCGCGCCGGCGGAAAAGAAGCCTCGCGCGAGTCCGATCAATTCGTCACCGGGCGCAACGACATTTACGCCGGTTTCGCATGCACTCAGCGTGACCAGGGCGTTGTCGAGCTTCAATCCGTACGCGTCGCGAACGGTGAACCAACCGTCTGCCAGTCGGAGTGCAGAAAAGAGCGGATTGTCTGAACGAAACTGTCCGTGACACGCGAGGTGAAGAACATCGACGCCGGCGGAGTTTCGTCGCACGGCTTCAGTGGTGGCGGCATCCTGGATCAGCGTAGTCGCGTCGGGAAAGACACCTCTTAGAGTCTCGATTTCATCGACGATCCGCGGCGCTTGTTCGTCCGCCACACCCACGAGCAGCGCGCGATTCAACGTGTGCGCGCCGCGCTGTAAACACTGCTGAAATATCGCCGCACTCGGCGCGAGGGAAACCTCGCAACGCTCGATCAGATACTCATCGCCGTTATGCAAAGCGTGGAACGGAAGATAGTGCAGCCCGCCGTGCGGAACGATGATCAACTTGCGCTCGTCGAGTATGTGTTCGAGTGGGCGCATGAGTTGATCGTGTAGTTGTTGCAGGTGAATGTTGATTTTTTGAGTGAGGCTCGCGAGATGCCTGCGAACTGAGCGCGCGCCGAAGCGTAGTGAATCTATCTGAAAACGTAGCCCAGCCAGCCGTTCGGCGATCTTTTCGAGCGACGCGAGATGGCGAACGACGTGTACCTGGTCGCGCAGGACGACGAACGCCAGCAGCTCATCACCAAGAGCCGTATATTCAACTAAAGCATCGTTTTCACTGAGCTTTTGTTGTAGTTGCTGCACGTCGAACGTTTGCGAGGGCGAAGCCGCACTTTCGCGACGATGATGCAGTTGGCGAGTGACTTCCAGCACTTTGTTTTCTCGCTCGTGCAGCTCTTGTTGCAACTCCGGAAGTCGACGATTTCCCGGCTGGTTGATTCGCTTGTAGAGATAGTTCAACTCTTCACGCAGCTCGCCGATTTGCGTGAGCAGGTTTGCCTCGAACTCATCCTGTGGCTCGATCAGGTTTTCATGACTGCCGCCCAAACTATCGACGAGCGTGCGCGAACGAGCGCTCTCCACGACCGTCAAAGCCTCAACCAGCCTTCCCTCGCCGAGACAGATCCGCACGAGCTCGTTGTAAGGCGCGAGCTTGTTTCCAAAGAACGCGGTTCTGAATTCTTCACTCGGAAGTGGCGCGCGCAGCTCTTCAGTCACGGCCACCGCGTTCCTAAAATGCCGTTTGGCTGCCGCAGTCTCGCCTTTCGCAAGCGCGACTAAGCCGAGTCCGGTGTGACAACGCTCGGTGATCTGCGGTTGTCCCTTCACGATCGAATCGTGCGCGGCGCTCTCGAAAAGACGGCGCGCTTCGTCCGTATATTCGAGTGTTCGGGCGATATCCGCGCGCAGCCAGCGAGCCAAAAGTATCTGGTGCCAACCACCCAGGGCGGTGAGATCCGCTTCGGCCTGAACGGCGAGGCGATAGGAGATTTCCGTGTTGCCGTGCGCATGGTGAAGCTGTGCCTGTGTCAGCGCCACGAGCGCTTCACCCACCTTGTTTCCTTCAGCCTGAAAAAGCTCGCGCGCACGCTTCAACGATGCAAGCGCTTCGTTATCATTACTCAACAAGAGCTCCGCACGTCCGCGCGAAGCGAGCGCGCGTGCTTCGTCGGCGCGCAGCCCGAGCGTTGCGAGAGTGCTGGTGACGCGAGCGTAGATCTCGGCAGCTTCGGGTACGAGATTCAGCTCGAGATATGCGTCAGCAATCTCTCGCTCCGCAAGCGCGGACTGGTGCGGCATACCGAGAAACTCGTAACGACGCCGCGAACGCTCCAGGTAATCGAGCGCCTGATCGTACCGGCCGCGCAATAACGCAAAGTTTCCGATGTTTCCTTCGATTTCTGCCTGAGTTACGGGCGCGTCAGCGTGTTCGGCTTGTTGTGCTGCTTGCTCGTACAGCGACGACGCGGAGGCGAATTTGTGCAGGACAACGTGTGTATTCGCGAGACAGTTGTTGATGGTTGCGAGTTGTTTCTCGTGATTGAGCGCGATGAAGCGTTCGCGTGCAGACGTGTGAAACTTTTCGGCTTCGACGTATTGATCGCGGCGGAAATAGAGATTACCGATGTTGTGCTCGATCTTCCCCGCGGCGAGTAGATCGTCGTGTTGCAGGAACACTTCGCGCGCGCGCAGAGCACAGGCGATCGCTTCTTCGTAAAGACCGAGCATCGCGAGCGCGATGACTTTGCTGACTTCCGTGGCGGCTGCGACGTGCGGTTTGTTGAGTGCGAGAAAGCCTTCGCGCGCGCGGTCGAGCGTAGCGACGGCGCCGACCATATCGCCGTTGATTAGGGCCTCGATACCTTGCGTCCAGTGCGAAAGCGCCGTGATTTCGCGGTTGTTCAGCGTTTGAGAGATCTCTCTGAGCGTAGCGGACGCAATGAGCGAACGCGCTGGATCGCTGCTCCAGCCGTCGAGACAGATGTCTTTGAGGATGTAGGCGAGCTGCGTATCGATCGCCCGACAATCTTCGATCAGGGCGCGCCTTTGGTCTTCATCTGCGTCCACCAACCGCGCCGCAAGTTGCGCCCATTCGATTTGTCGATTTACCGCTTGCATTGAAGGCGGAGTCCGCGAAGCGGACGGCAGCATAAAGCCTGGGGCGCAAGCCCCAGGGAAATATCGAAAATAGGGCGGAGTCCGCGAAGCGGCCGACAGCATAAAGCCTGGGGCGCAAGCCCCAGGGAAATATCGAAAATAGGGGGCGGAGTCCGCGAAGCGGCCGACAGC
>Ga0208338_1000118_pt1 | contig 21002 bp, 16 predicted proteins | sample ForSoiNitrogNN91_FD_187858 | JGI IMG/M metagenome (GOLD analysis project Ga0208338, IMG submission 187858) | Forest soil microbial communities from Browns Valley, California, USA, that are Nitrogen fertilized - NN91 (SPAdes) | ecosystem: Environmental > Terrestrial > Soil > Temperate forest ...
GCCAGCAGTTCACCCAAAAGGAACGGGACACTGAAACGGGCCTTGATTATTTCGGCGCACGGTACTATACGAGCGGGCAGGGTAGGTTCACCAGTCCTGACGACTTCGTAAACGATACTTCTCCAGGTGATCCGCTGAGTTGGAACCTTTACAGCTACGTACGAAACAATCCGCTTAGCTTGATCGATCCGGATGGTCAAAAAGCGACAGTAAGTGTTACGACAGACAAGAAAACTAAAACGGGTACTGTGTCTATTAGTGCAAGTTTTGCGGTTTGTCCGGTAGAGGGCCAAGCCGTTACGGAGGCGGAGCTAAATGAGCAAAAAGACCTGATTAAAGAAAAGCTTGAGGAGACATTCTCTGGAAAGTTCAAAGGCAAAGATGGCTACGAGTATACTGTTTCTGCGTCAATTACCGTTACCGTCGTTAAGAACGAAGATGAAGCTAAGAAGAGTAAAGTTGATAATATAGTCGAGGTAGGAAAGGATAAGCTCGGGGTTGGACTGATAAGCTCCAGATTCCTACTCTTGCAATAGCGTTTCGGTTCAGTGGTGAATCTTTCGACCGGATGAGGGTTACCCTCCGAAGTCCGACAGCGCTCGATGAATTTAACGCTTATTCTCATGAGTTTACACATCTGCTTGGTAAGTCAGGACATCTGAAGCCGGGCAACGTTAACGGCGACTCAATGGTGAACCCTGCCAGAATTACCAACAAGGATTTTGAGGTGCTTTTTGGTCGACAAATACAACAGCGTCGAAATGAAGAGATCCGGCGCGCAAAAATTCTTTCTCGAAGCACTGTCTTTAAATGGGGTAAGTAGACTGAGATGAACTATTGTCGTTTCATTATCTGTATAGTTGCATCAATAACTCTTTTGGGAGCCCAGGGACCGATCAAGTCGGTGTTCGCCCAGTCGTCCGAGTCGGCGAAGACCTGGCAAAGAGTTCAGCTTCGATCCTTTTCCTTGACGGTCCCGCAGGATTTGTCCTTACAAACTTCGAAGGGAATAGATTCCGATGTCTGGACCTTTAAGGGAGAGTCTTTAACACTTACAACGGACTTGGGCTTCTATTCGAGTAAACCCATCGAGGATAAGGACGAAGCGGAATATGCAGAAAGACGGACCTTCATAGGAGGCAAACGAGCAACCATCGTCACCTTCAAGAATCGAGACGTGAACTCTGACGGCTTTCAGTATGTTGCTGCGGTATATTTCCCGAAAGTTGAACGTACCGGCACGATAAAATTAGCCGTTGTGGCTGACTGCAAGACACCAAAACAAGTCAAAACGGCGATGGCCATTTTTCAGTCAATACGGTTCAATTAATTACGCCGTCAACCGACGCCGGTAGGTGCAAAGAGGTATCCAACACGTTCGTGTAGAGAGGAAGCTCAGACTCAGCGCACGCATAACCATGAACATCAGCATCACTCATCAGCTAATAACTGCGGCGCTGATTGGGATCCTGCCCCTGATCGGCGTGGCTCGCAATCAACGTGAGCAGGACGAAGCACGAGGCGACAGTTCGTCGTTATTTGGTCCACATCGAACTGATTCGAGGAAATATTCAAGGTCACGGTAAACAAAATACGCTTCTACGACAATAAGAAACTGGTCTTACTCTAGCAATCGTGAGGGGAGAGGCGCCGCTCAGTGCCATTACAAAAATGGGTGTAGACATACACTCTGAGAATGGTTTCTACATACTAAACAGCGGAAACTTCGACGTTTCGGTAATGCCCTCAGCTTACGATGTAGCTTTGGGGATTCTTCGATACAGTTCAGGCAATAAAGATGACATTAGAAAATGGGCCTTCTTTTGTTGGCCGAATCTGGAGCGATCGACTTCTGCGTGATTGAGTCACATCCGCAAGGAGACACACTGATCAGTGCTCTTTGGGACGCGAGTTTTGAAGGTCGCTTCGGCGCTGAAACGATCAAACTTGCGCGAGACTTGACCTCAAGCTAGACCGGAAATCAATTTAAAGTGACCAGCAAAAGCTACGACGGACGATATTACAAACCAAATTTTTGATTGAAAATTGAAATCTGGTCGTCCTGCTAAGCTGCCTCTTGTAAATTCCGCGAATCCTGTCCAGAATACGCCCGCGCCGGTTCGAACCCCTTTCTCCTATGCTCGGGCAACTCCTCCTCCATTATCGTGTCGTCGAAAAGATCGGCGAGGGCGGACAGGGGACTGTTTACAAGGTCTTCGATACGACACTCGACCGGCCCGCGGTTATAAAAGTCATCCCACCGGATCTCACTGACAGCGCTTCGAACCTCGTCCGTTTCGAACGCGAAGCCAAGCTTGCCTCTTCGCTGGATCATCCAAACATCTGCACGATCTTCGGTCTGCACAAAGTCGGCGACGTTCAGTTTATCGCGATGCAGTTCATCGAGGGACGAAACGTGCGCGAGATCGTCGATGGTAAACCTCTCGATTTGCGCCGCGCGCTCTCAATCGCGATCCAGGTGACTGACGCGCTCGCAGCCGCGCACAGTCGTGGCATCGTGCATCGTGACATCAAGGCACGCAACGTGATGGTTACACGCTCGGGAACCGTGAAGGTGCTCGACTTCGGTCTCGCAAAACTCATGGAGAGCCCACAGTCCACCTCGAGCGATCCGCATCTCACGGAAGCGGGCGTGCCTTACGGAACGTCGACCTACGCCGCACCCGAGCAGGCGCAAGGCTTGAAAGCGGATCATCGCGCAGACATTTTTTCTACTGGCGTGTTGCTTTACGAGATGCTCGCGGGCACGTGGCCCTTTCGCGGCAAGACTGCACTCGACGTGCGTTACGCCGTCGTCTATCACAAGCCGAAACCGATCGTCGAAGCGCGTGGCGAGGATTCGCCCGCGTTGCGTCGCATTCAGGAGATACTCGACAAAGCGCTTGCGAAGGCGCCGCAGGATCGTTACCAGAAGATTGAAGACATGCGCGGCGATCTTCAGGAAGTGCTGCGTGAGATCGAAGTCGATACCAGCGTCGGGCGAACGCTGACTGACGCTCCTGCGACAACGACAGTACCGAGGTTAATCGCACCAAACACATTTTGGACGAGGCCACGCAAGATCACGGTTGCTGCTTTGGCCCTGCTCGTGGTGATCGCAGTTGCGCTATTTGCGTTTCGCCGTAGTCAGCCCGCTGAGTCAGACTCGACGATCAGCTCACTCGCTGTCTTGCCATTCACCAACAGCGATCCCAACACCGAATACCTTTCTGACGGCATCACGGAAAGCCTGATCGATAGTCTTTCGAGAATGCCGAATCTGAAAGTGAAGTCGAGCAGCACTGTCTTTCACTACAAGGGACGCGAGAATGATCCGAAGAAGATCGGCCGCGAGCTCGGCGTACACGCGTTGTTATCAGGCACGATTTCGCAAGTCGGCGACGATTTGTCGGTGAGTGTTGAGCTGATCGACGTGCGCGATGATAGTCACATCTGGGGCGAGCGTTACAGTCGAAAAGTCTCGGAAGTGGTCGCGCTGCCGCAACAGATCTCACGCGACGTGTCGCAACGACTGCGCTCGCGCACAGACAACCTGGACCACGCGCAGTTGACACGAAACTATTCGCCTGATTCTGAAGCGTATCGTCTGTACCTGCAGGGTCGTTACAACTGGAACAAGCGCACTGTGCAGGGACTACAAAACGGCATCGAATACTTTGGCAAAGCGATCCAGCGCGACCAGGATTACGCGCTCGCCTACGCCGGACTCGCCGACTGTTACCTGCTGCTCAACGTCTACAACGTCACGTCGGCTGATGATTCGTTTCCAAAAGCTGAGGCTGCTTCACGCAAGGCGTTGTCGATCAATGAGAGTCTCGCTGAAGCCCACACAGCGCTCGGCTTTGTTACTTATCGATATCATTTGAGGTGGGCTGAGGCAGAGGAACATTTCAAGAAAGCCATCGCGCTCAATCCAAACTACGCGACTGCCCACCAGTGGTACGGCAGTTATCTCGCCGCGAGCGGCAGAATGAATGAAGCAGTCGTTGAGGCGAAGACTGCGCACGACCTCGAGCCGTTCTCACTCACGATCTACAGCGACTATATCCGGGCTCTGTATTATGCAGGCCGGCTTGACGAAGCTCGCAAAGAGTCGCTAAAACTCATGGAAACCGATCCGAGCTTCGCACGCGCGCATTATGAGCTCGGCCTCGTCGCTGAAGAGGAAGGCAAGTTTGAGGAAGCGATCAACGAATTCAAGCTTGGATTGAAGGCATTGCCTGACAACGTGGCGGCACTGACTGCGTTGGGCCATGCGCAGGCGCGCGCGGGAAAACGAGCCGACGCCGAGAAAGCGATCGCGAGGCTGCAGGAGTTATCAAAGCAGCAGTACGTTTCGCCATTTCAAACTGCGGTAGTTTATGCGGGTATGGATGAGCGCAAGCTCGCGCTCGACTGGCTCGAGAAGTCGCGTGACGAGCGGTTCAACTGGTTGCCGTTCATTGCGGTCGATCCAGTGTTCAAGAATTTGCGCGCGGAGCCGCGTTTTGTGGAGTTGGCAAAGAGCTTAAATTTGAACAGGTAGTATTAGCCACAAGAAGGCACAAAAACACAAAAATGAAGATCTCAAGACGAAGCTTTCTTTCCAGTAGCGCAAAGTCGGCGGTGGCAGTGACGCTTTTGCACTCGTTCGTGCCGGCGCGTGCGTTGGCCCAGGCGGCGGCTGTGCAACCTCTGTTCGCGCGCCTCGATGAATTTATCACGCGGCACATGCGTGAGACGGGCGCGCCCGGAATGACGCTCGCCCTCGCAAACCGCGACGGCTTAATCCGCGTGTCGACGTACGGTTATGCGGACACCAAAGCCGGCTCACGCGTTGTACCGGAGACGATGTTTGAGATCGGGTCGATCTCGAAGTCGTTCGTCAGTCTCGCGTTGATGCAATTACGCGACGAGGGAAAACTCAATCTCAACAAACCCATCGTCGAGTATCTGCCGTGGCTAAAGATCAATTCCAAGTTTGCGGCGATCACTACACATCACATTTTGACGCATTCGGCCGGACTGCCCGGCGCGCCGCTCCTGCTCGACGCGCTGCTCGGCGAGCTTTGGACCGCATACGAGCCCGGCAAGCGTTTTCTTTATTCAAATACCGGCTACAACATTCTCGGTTTCCTGATCGAAGCGATCGACAAGCGACCGTTTGCAGACGCCATGCGCGCGCGAATGATCGAGCCGCTTGGCATGACGGCGAGCTCGCCCATCATCATCAACGAGCTGCGCAAGTTGATGGCAATCGGTTACGAGCCGCTTCAGGAAGGCAAGCCGTATCCGGTTAATGGTCCACTGGCTGAAGCGCAGTGGCTCGAAGTCGATATCGCTGCAGGAAGTGTCGCCTCGACGCCGGCCGACATGGCGAAATATATGCGCATGCTGCTCAATCGCGGCGCACTACCGAAGGGTCGTTTGATCTCGGAAGAAAGTTTTGCGTTGTTCACTAAGCCGTTGATCGACTCGCCGTATCGTGGTGAACCTGCCGGGTATGGTTACGGATTGTGGGTGAGCGACATTGCTGGACACACGCGTCTGCGTCACACCGGCGGCATGGTCGCTTTCAGCTCGTCGATCGATGTTGATGTGACGGGGAACATCGGTGCGTTTGCGTCAGTCAACGCGAACCTGCGTGGTTATCGTCCCGTGGCGGTGACGAAGTATGCGGTCGAGCTCTTCAATGCGTCGGCAGACAATAAGCCGCTGCCCGAAGCTCCGGCGCCGCCGCCTTCGCCGATGGAGGTAACGAACGCAGCCGATTACGTTGGCACTTACACTTCGCTCGATGGCAAGAAACTCGAGCTCGCGGCTGAGGGAACAAAGCTCGTGCTCGTGTACGGCAATCGTCGCATCATACTTGAGCGCTCCGGCGGCGACCGTTTCATCGTGAAGCATCCGGACCTTGATACATACCTGCTCGGCTTCGTGCGCGAGAACCAGCAAGTGACGCAGGCGTTTCATGGCGCGAACTGGTATCTCGGCGAGAAGTACACGGGCCCGAAGACTTTCGAGACGAAGAAAGAGTGGGAAGGTTTTGTTGGTCACTACCACAACGACAGCCCGTGGTATGGCGATACGCGTATCGTGATGCGCAAGGGCCAGCTCTTCATCGAGGGCGTGCAGCCGCTCGTGCCGCGCGGTGATGGGAAGTTCGGTCTCGGCGACCCAGAGGGGCCGGATTGGATGAATTTCGAGTCGATCGTCGACGGACGCGCGATGCGGTTGAACTTCTCGGGAATCATCTTCCGGCGCGTGTTTACACCGTAGGTGAATTAAGAACTTAAAAATAGAACAAGTCAGGAAGAGGGGCTTGCCCCCGCTGTTGCTTGGATGGACGAGCGGGGGCAAGCCCCTCTTCCTGACTTGTTCTATTTTTAAGTGGCTTGTTTTATTCCAGGTTTGTTCTTTCCAAGTTACATCAAAAGCGATTCAACCCGGTGCGCGTGGACCATCTCTTCGCATGGCGACCACGCGAACACGGTAAACTTTCCGTCCTGCGATGCGACTAACGCGAGCGCGTCGCGCTGATCGAAAACAAACTGCGCCGCCGAGAGATGTCTCGTCCCTCCATGCTCAGTCGGCTGCACGACGATCGGAAGATTCCCCACCACAGGCTCAGTTATCACCCACTTATCAACCGGCGGACATCCTTCCTTCCGACGAATCTTCGCGCCAAACGCGAGCACGTCGTACTGATCGTTGATCACCGTCGCACCATCAACCGCAGTCATTCCTCCAATCGTGTCCACCGCCCTGCGCAGCGCGCCTTCCCACGATCGACGATCCTCTTCGTCAACCTTCTGGCGCACAAGCGAAGAAAGCGCCGCGAACGCGGGCGCGACTGAATAGAGAATCGGCTGCGCGATCGACTCACGCCAGCGATCACTCTCCGACGGCACAACGAGCAACGTGCCGCCGTGTCCATGCGCGCGCATCGACGCGCTTAGCTGGACCAGGATATTCAAAGAGTTTTGTGGTCCATTCGTCGCCGCAGCCGTGAACGCCAACAACGCTCGCAGCAGTGACGGGCAGTCAGGCAAGCTCGTTCCTTTCTCGTCGATGACTTTCACCTGCTCGCCTTTGAGCACGGCCACGTTCGCATACTTTCCAAAACCATCGAGACGCCGATGCTTGACGACGAGCAAACCCGGCTCAATATCTTCGAGCACAAAACAAAAGCTCGGAATCGTTCGCGTAGTTCCCCAAACTCTCAACTCGTCACCGTGATTCCAAACGCCGAGGTGGATCTCCGGACGCTCAACAGCGGGTGCGAGTTTCATAAGCACGCCGGCAGTCAGTGGCAGCGGATGCTCGAAGACCATCGGTTGTCCAGCTTGTTCCGGTGGCAGATAGGCAATTGAGATCTTGGGGAATCGACCTTCTTCGGGTCGAAAGCTGGCCCAGAAAGTCGCGTTGATGATCTCCGCGATCGATTGCGCGTCGGGTTGAGGCGCCAATTTATCCTCGCCCATGCGCCGCGCTTCCTCGAGATGGCGTGCGAAGAGTTCTTCAACGAGCGGCGCTGCGATATTCGCCGCCTGGTAAGTTGGAGTCATGCTCATAAAATACTACTTGCCCGTGAAAAGCGTGTTCTCGTCGACGAAACAAAGCCCATTGCCCCACGGATCGTACGCGTAAAACGAGCGCTCGCCCCACGGTCGTCTGACAATCTCGCCTGCACTCGCGCCGTGAACGTCTTCGGTCGATAAGCAATTCAACTCGCGCGCGCGTTCGTGCACGGCCTCGACGTCGCTGAGGGAGAAATAGATGTAATCGGGCAGTGGTTTGGGTTCGAGGTTGGTAGTGTTTTCGCCGGTCACGTCGACGAGGGCCAGAATCACTGGACCACAATCGATGTAGTGTCTTGAGCCGCGGGGAATTCGCCGCCCGCGATCGCCGAGCAGCTTGCTATAAAACTCTTCAGCCTTGTCGAGATTGTCGACTTGGAGAACGATCCGGTAGAGTATAGGCGCCATTCTGGTTCCTTTCGTCGCGATTTATCACAGATTAACGCAGGTGAGCGTTGCCTGAAAGTCAGGAGCACTGGGCGGGTCATGATCGCAGTAGAAATTCTCGACCCTACACACCACCAGCATGGATTAGGAGAGCCAATGAAAAAATGCGTTGCTCGGATAACCTTGATAACCCTGATCGGAGTCTCACTGATCTTCACAATGTGGTCAGTTAACGGGAGTGCGAAAAGCCAACAGCCGGATCGGATTGTAGACACTAAGCCGTGGCCGAACGAGCCGGTAAAAATTGTCGCTGTTAAGACCAAGCGGAAACCGGACCTCGAGATAGGCAAAGCCTTCATCGGAGTTGACGACTGGCTCGAAGACTTCACCGTTACTGTCCTGAACAACTACGGAAAGACAGTAACTGCCATGACGATCTCGATGGTGTTCGTCCGGGAGCCTGGCGACACCAGACCGCCACTTGCCTGGAATCTACATTTTGGCCCCAGCCCGATTATGCGCGAATATAAAGATCGGGGTCCCAACAAGGTAATCAAAGTACACAACACCGCTGAACTCATTCTCAGCCACGAAGATTATCTAATTCTCAAACATGACTTCGAAGAACTCGGTTACCCAACCATCAAGCGAGTCGAACTGGAAATCCGAGAGGTTGGATTCGAAGACGGCAGTATGCTCTACAGCGGAACGTTTTACTTGCAGGATCCGGCCTATCCTAACGATCCAACAAAGAAAGTTAAGGCGCCTAAGTAGCCGGAGCTCGAACCGTAAGGTCAACTCTAGTTATTAACGATGGGCGGCAAGCAGAGAATTCTGCGCCCGACAAATCGGCTAATGGTGGCAACGATAATGGTGTGATTGACAATCGAGATCAGATCTTTTCGTCGTTGCGTCTCTGGCAAGACAAAAATCATAACGGCATATCGGAGAACTCTGAGTTACACACTCTGCCGGAATTGCGGATAACAACAGTAGACCTGAAATACAAAGAATCGAAACGGACTGATGAATACGGCAACGACTTTCGCTATCGAGCCAAGGTTGGAGATGAGCGTCGCACGCAAGTTAGCCGCTGGGCATGGGATGTTTTCCTGGTTAGTGCCCCGTGATTGAGTAGACTGAGCAGTATGCGGAGGGTGCTGGTGATCGGTTCGGGCGGGTCGGGGAAGTCGACGGTTGCGGCTCGGCTCGGTGAGTTACTCGGGCTGGAAGTGAATCATCTCGATAAGTTTTACTGGCGCGCTGGTTGGGTCGAGCCGGAGCCTGATGAATGGATCAAGAAAGTCACAGAGTTGATTGAGAGGGATTCGTGGGTAATGGATGGCAATTACTCGGGCACACTCGAGCTCCGGCTGCGGAGGTGCGACACGATCGTGTTTTTGGATTTGCCGCGCGTCTTGTGCCTTTGGCGAATCGTGAAGCGGTTCTTACTTTATCGAAACGGGAACCGGCCTGATGTTGCTGAAGGCTGTCCTGAAAAACTTGATTTCGAATTCGTTAGCTGGGTGTGGAATTATCCTCGTCGTTCAAAACCAAAGGTCATCAAGCTGCTGCGAGAACATGCCGGAGAGAAACAGATTTTCTGGCTCCGTTCTCGTAATGAAGTGAAAGAGTTTTTATGCCAGTTAAAGTCAAGGAGTAAGGTTTGAAAATGGAAACAGAGTTGTCGGCACAAATTCCCGTCAAACGTTTCAAGAAGGCGCTGCTTGCGTGTCTCGACGAGACGTTTTCAAACGTTCAAGGGATCTATCTGGATAAGGGCACCACGTTGTACGAAACACTTGATGGAGTTTCGGCTGAAGAAGCTTCAGAGGCGATCTCACCGAAGTCGGCAACGATTGCGGCGCAGGTCGAGCACGTTCGATTCTACCTCGACGTCTTGGACGATTACATGCGCACCGGTGTTGATAAGACGAACAACTGGCGCGAGATCTGGGAAACAGTTAGCGCGGTCACACCCGATGAATGGGAAGACGCGAAGCGCCGTTTGCGCGAGAGTCACGAACGCGCGATGACGACGATCAACTCGTTCGAGAAGTGGGATGGCAAATACGATATCGCCGGCTCGTTATCGATACTCGTACACACGGCTTATCATCTCGGCGGAATTCGGCTGGCGCTCGGCGCGATCAGGGGCAAGCACGCGTAGAACATGGACCAGCAGACCGTCGCTTTTGCCGAGACACTCTGGGATTACCACTTGATGAAGCACGAAATCGCTGCTGCGGATGCGATCCTCGTGCTTTGCAGCCACGACGAGCGGGTAGCGGAACGGGCCGCGCATCTGTTTCACGAAGGCTGGGCGCCGCTCGTGATCTTCTCAGGCGGTCGAGGATCGATCACCAAAACACTCTGGGACGAGCCGGAAGCGGAGCGGTTCGCTCGCATTGCTGTCAACCTCGGTGTGCCGCGCGAAAGCATTCTGATCGAATCCCACTCGACGAACACAGGCGAGAACATCGAGTTCACAAAGCGACTGCTGGCTGAGCGTGGTCTCAATCTACAGAAGTTCATTCTCGTGCAGAAGCCTTACATGGAGCGACGCGCGTTTGCCACGTTTCGCAAACTCTGGCCGGACAAAGAACTGATCGTCACTTCGCCGCAGGTTTCATTTCGCGAGTATGTCGACGCTTACTCTAACCGCGCACTCTCGGCTGCCGACGTCGTGAGCATCATGGTCGGTGATTTACAGCGGATCAGACTTTACCCAGCGCGCGGCTATCAAATCGCGCAGGAGATCCCGGACGAAGTATGGGTCGCATTCGAAGAGTTGGTACGCGCCGGATATGACAAGTATTTAATCCAGGAGGAGAGCTAACGGTAAACAGAATTGTGTGCCTTAGACGGCATTATCGAAAGGGGTTTACGGCGACAACACCATCGTAGTTCTGACCGTCGCTAAGATCTTCGGTGTACAAAACATGGCATTCTAGTTCTGAAGCGGCGGCTATTATTGCCGCATCCCAATAACTCAAACCAAATCTTTGCTTTATTTCCAATGCCCGTACTACGGTTGAGGAGCTGATTGCAGCGGTGGGAAAGTTAAGCCAGGCCTTGATAAATTCCACCGCCTGCGAAGAAGAGAGTTTGAATGGGCGTTTGGGTGATGTCGCTGCTACAAAGAATTCGCCGGCGACTTGGACCGACCATCCCCAATTTTCATTGAGCAAGAGGGAGCGCGCACGAGTAGCCTTTTCTTGTTCTTCGGCTAGATCGCTAATTGCGTAGAGGAAGACGTTCGTGTCAATGAAGGCGACCGCGTTCATGCAACTCTTCACGTGAGGGTTTTTGGCCTACCCCAAATCCTTTAGTAGTATTAAATAGTTCTTTCATCCGTAACCGAGCGGTGCTAATTTGAGTATCTTCACCGCTAAGATCTTCAAGGTAGCTTGTAACCCGCTCCTCGATGGACGAATCGACGTCATCATGCGCTTTTCTGGCACGTTCATAGAGTTGATCATCGACTCTTATAATGATTTCTTTCATCGGATTAACACTACCCTTGAAAGCGGGCCACGGTCAAGGAAGTTGCGAACTTTATTGACAGATCAATTACACGCGGAGTACATTCCGCAACGTACGCGCTACTTTCAATGACTCGTATGAGTTAACCCTTGCCTAGCTTGCCCAGAACAGGCTGATCTCACCTGCACAGTTACGAAGGTCACATGTCAAAACTTTTGACCAACGAAGATTGGGATGTGCTGCTGCGAAGAATCAAGCAGGGCCGCTGCACGCCTTTTCTCGGCGCGGGCGCTTGTTATGGCGTGCTGCCGCTCGGTGGTGATATCGCCAAACAATGGGCCGAGAAGTATGAATACCCAATGGAGGACCGCTCGAACCTCATCGCGGTCTCACAATTCCTTGCTCTGAAATACTCCGACTCAGTATTTCCAAAAGATCTGATCGTCGAGATGTTTCAAGAAGCTGGTGAGCCGGACTTCAACGATCCGACCGAGCCACATCGCGTGCTCGCGAACGTGAATCTTCCTGTGTACGTCACCACGAACTACGACGACTTCATGGTCAAGGCGCTCGCGCGTCATCATCGAGAACCGAATCGCATTCTGTGCCAGTGGAATCGCGCGGTGAAAGATTACGTGCGAGACAATCCAACGATCCTCGAAAAGGATCCAACCTACAAACCGACAGTCGCGAATCCAGTCGTCTTTCACTTGCACGGCGGGGTTCCAATTGCCGATTCACTCGTCCTGACTGAAGACGACTACATGGATTTTCTGGTGAACATCTCTGCCGATCCAAACCTCATTCCGGCGCCGATTGCGCGCGCTCTCACCGGCTCGTCGCTGCTATTCATCGGTTATCGAATCACTGACTGGAATTTCCGCGTGCTCTTGCGAAGTTTCGATCGACTCGCAGAAAGCTCAGTCTCGCGACTCAACGTTGCAGTCATGCGCGCGCCGTCTGGTTCTGACGACGTAAAAGAGAAGACGCAGGATTACTTGACGAAGTATTACGAGAACATCGACGTGCGCGTCTACTGGGGCACAGCGCGAGAATTCGTGAAAGAGCTTTGGGACCGCTGGCAGCAGGCCGGCTACGCAAACTGATCGTGCTTTTGATTTCTCTGTGTAACCTCTGCGTTCTCTGTGTCTCTGTGGTTAACTAATCACAGCAATACTCACCACAGAGACACAAAGAACGCAGAGGTTGCACAGAGAAGAGTGATCGTGAGGTAACAATGCCCGTCAAGCGGATACAGGCCACCGATTGGGAAGTGCTCATGAAGCGGATCAAAGACGGGAGGTGTACGCCTTTTCTCGGCGCCGGTGTCTACTCGGAAGGCCCCTCGCTGCGCAGCGCTGTGGCTAAAAAGTGGGCTGGTGAGTATAACTACCCGTTCGCTGATGGCGCTGATGTAGCGCGAGTCGCGCGTTTTCTCAACGTTGAATACGGCGATGCTGAATACGCGTCGGGCAAGTATTGTGAGGAATTAGCCAAGCTCCCAACGCCGAACTTTGACGATCCAAACGAGCCTTACAACATACTCGCAAAGCTTCCACTCCCGATCTACATCACGACGAATTACGACGACATAATGGAGCGCGCGCTGATGAAGAACCAGCGCGACGTCAAACCGGATCTCTGCAAGTGGGTCAAGTCACTCGAAGACACCTCGCCTCTCGCCGAGCAGGGCTTTCAACCGAACGTCGCGAATCCGACTGTCTTTCACTTGTACGGATACATGCAAACGCAGCAGTCGATGGTCATGTCTGAAGACGACTATTTTCAGTTTCTGATCAACGTCTCGAAGGATCCGGAGCTGATCCCGAAACGTATTCAACAGGCGATCACGGGAACGTCTCTTTTGCTTTTGGGTTACAGTCTCGAAGACTGGGACTTCCGCATCCTGTTTCACTTTCTCGCCGGGTATCTGAAGAACAGCACCAGCAAGACGCATGTTGCCGTACAACTCTCACCAAGCGCGTCGACCGACGATCTAAAACAACGCGCGCAGGCGTTCTTCGATAAATATTTCGAATCCAAGAGTCCCGACATTCGCGTAAGCTGGGAAACGACACAGGGCTTTGTGACCATGTTAAGAGACAGTTGGCAGAAGTCCGGCTATGCAACTTAACGTTCAAACAACATCTGCGGCGCCACTCGACACGACTCCGATCGAGCCATACGTTGGACCACGCTCGTTCCGCAAAGATCAGCGCGAGTTCTTCTTTGGCCGCGACGAAGAAGCGGACGAGCTCGTGTCAGTCATCACGGCGCACCCGGCTATGCTCCTGTATTCGCAGTCGGGCGCCGGAAAAACCTCGCTATTGAATGCCAAGCTGATTCCGAAGTTGGAAGAGGAAGAGACGTTTCACGTTCTGCCGCCGATGCGCGTGCAGGGCCAGCTTCCAGCCAATCTCAAGATCGGAAGAAACACAAACATCTTCGTGTTGAATGCGCTGATAACTGCCGGCGTCGACATGACGCGAGCGAACATGAACATGACGTTTCATGAGTTCGTCGCGCAGTGTGGCCAGTACACGAACGAGTACGGCGAGCCCACGCCGATTGTCATGGTATTTGATCAGTTTGAAGAGCTCTTTACTTCCTATCCCGGGCGCTGGCCGGATCGAGAAGACTTCTTCAGACAGATCGGTGAGGCGCTCGAAGGGAATTCGAAAAAGGGACTTGCTGCTAATCCGCTGTTGCGTGTGGTCTTTTGCATGCGAGAGGACTACATCGCCGAGCTTGATCCTTACCTCGCGTTGTTGCCGGAGAAACTGCGAACACGTTTTCGGCTCGAGCACTTGCGTGAGAAGAAAGCATTGACCGCGATCACGAAGCCGCTTGAAAAAACGAATCGCAGTTACGCGCCCGGAGTCGCTGAGCAACTCGTTAAAAACCTTTTGCGGATTCCGAATCAGAGTATGACCGGCACGCAGACGATGGGAATCTACGTCGAGCCGGTGCAGTTACAAGTCGTCTGCCAGAGTTTGTGGGACGCCCTCACGCCTGAAGAGAACGTCATCACACTCAAGCACCTGCAAAAGTATGGCGACGTGAGCGAGGCACTATCCAACTTCTACGAGCGATCGATCAGGAGCGTCGCAAAAGATACGGGTGTGAAAGAAGAGGCGCTGCGGCGCTGGTTTGGCGACACGTTAATCACGCCCGAAGCGACGCGCGCGCCCGTGAACCGTGGGAACGAAACCACTGGCGGCATGCCGAACGCAGCCATCGACAAACTCGAAGCGATGCGGTTGATCAAAGGCGAGTGGAAGGGAACGAATGTTCGCTGGTATGAGCTCGCGCACGATCGTTTTATCGAGCCGATTCGAAGATCGAACGAGAAGTGGCTCGCGAATCAATCACGGAACGAGCAGGTGCGACTCCGACTCGAAGCGAAAGCCTCGAAATGGCAGCCTGGTAACAAACTTCTCAATGCTGAACAGTTACTCGAAGCGCAACGCCTCGTCAGGTCTGGCGTTGCGAGTCCATCGCTCAGGGCTCTTGTCGATGCGAGTCGTGCTGGTGAGCAAAAGCGACGCATCCGCTTGTTGGGTCTCATCATCGCGGCGTGTGCAGTTGCGGCTGTGATCTTTCTCATCGTTGCGTTTTACGCGTGGCAAAAAAGCAAAGACGCTTCGGCGGCGGAAAACAAAGCGAAGTCTCGGCTGCTGGCAATGAAGGCGAGTATGTCGCTCGCTGCGGATCCCGAGCTGAGTGTGTTGCTCGCGAAGGAAGCGCTCGAAAAGTTTGCCGATACGAAAGAGGCGCGAGACGTGATTCGCAGTGGCTTGCTGTCCCTCTCGAATGTCGGCGGTGCGTTAAGGGAGCATGGTGCGAAAGTCGCGCACGCGGAGTTTAGTCACGATGGCAAGTTTATTGTCACGCGCACGATCGATAACAAGGTGCGACTGTGGGATGCGGTCGCGAAGAAGGTCATCACCCAACTGAATGATGATGCGAACTCCGCAACCTTCAGTCCCGACGGAAAGTTGATCGCAGATGGGGGCACTGACGGCGTAATAAGACTTTTCGACGGCACAACCGGAGCGCCGGTGCGTGAGCTTAAAGGACATACGGCGCCAGTGCGTCGCGCCGTCTTCAGCCCGGATGGGAATTATCTCGTCAGCGTCAGCGACGACAACACGGTGCGTGTGTGGAAGCCCTCAACGGGCGAAGCGGTCAAGGTTTTAAGAGGCCACACGGCGGCGGTCCACGAGGTCGTGTTTAGTCCCGATAAGAACCACTTCGCGACCGAAGCCTACGACTTGAAAGCGATGATCTGGAGTCTTGATAGTGACAGTGGAAAAGCACTGAGCGGACTGACTGGCACAAAGGCTGCGCTCGCGTTTAGTCCTGATGGAAAACTGCTCGTGACCGAAGGTGGACCAGGCACCGAGCTCGGCGCCTTGCCTTCCGGTGATTACCCGGCGACTGTTTGGGACGTCGAAACTGGGAAGATGAAGTTTCGTCTCGGCGGTCATCAGGACTACATTGCGAGCGTGAGTTTTAGTCCGGACGGCAATGCGATCGTGACCAGCAGTGGCGACAACACGGCGCGACTTTGGACCTCCGACGGGCAGCTCGTCAAAGAGTTGCGTGGTCATACGAGACCATTGACCTTGGCGCTTTTTAGTCCCGACGGAAAGTTTGTGGTGACGTCGAGCGCTGACACTACCGTGCGTGTGTGGGATTCGCTGGACGGAAAACTGATCACCGAGTTTCGTGGACATTCGCAGGCCGTCAACGAGGTTGCGTTCAGTGCCGACGGACAGTTCATTATCACTGCGGATGACGATCAGACTGCGCGGCTCTGGCCTTTTCATCCCGGCGAAGGCAGCACGAGCTCAACTATTGAATCGTGGGAACACTCGGCTCCGGTGACGAGCATCGCTTGTAGCCCAAATGGTTTGGAAGTGGCCGCGACCACTCGCGACGGAAAGTTGTGGCTCGATGGCGTGGGCATGCAGTCGACTCCGTTTAGTTATTTCGTCGATCGAAGCGCGAAGGTTGCGAATGCGAGGTTCAGTCCCGATGGGCAGTCAATCGCAACCACGCGTGGTCCAAGCGGAATGATCTACAACATCGATGCGCTGCGCCAGTTTGTAGATTCGCTGCGATCCGAGTTTATCTACGAGAAGCTCGCGGCGCCGCCACCGCCGATAGAGAAGGAACGGAAGTTGATTGAGCCGGAAGGTATCATTACGCTCAGTGGCCACACCGCGGATATCAACAGTGTTGCGTTTAGTCCGGATGGCCGGTTGGTAGTAACGGCGAGTGTGGATGGTACGGCGCGAGTTTGGGAGGTAGCGACAGGCGCGAGTCGCGGCGAGCTGCGTGGTCATAGTGGGAGTGTAAACAGTGCATCGTTCAGTCCTGATGGAAAGTTCATCGTTACGGCAGGTAATGATGCGAGTGTGCGGCTGTGGGATGCGAATCGATTTGAGCAAGTGCGGATGATTGGTGGTACGTATCCGAAGCCAGTTTCGAGTGCGGAGTACAGTCCGGACGGTCGTTTCATCGTGGCGGCGAGTTTTGATTCGGCGTGGGTGTGCGATCCGAATCGAGGACAGGTGATCAGGACATTGGATGGCCACACGGGCCAGGTAAACAGTGCTTCGTTCAGTCCTGATTCACGTTTGATCGTGACGGCGAGTGCCGACAACACGGCGCGTGTTTGGAATGCGGAGACGGGTGAAAGTATCGCCACGCTGTTGGACCACCAAGGGCCGGTGCTCAACGCGATGTTTAGCCCCGATGGACGTTCGGTGTTCACGGCGAGCGAAGACTACGCGACGCGCATCTATCCACGTGAGGCGTTTGCGCCGTTTGACGAGTTGCGTGATTTGATTCGCCAACGTGTAGCGCGCGAGCTTACGCCGAAGGAACGGGAAGACTATTTGAAAGAACCGGAGAACCAATGAAAAGGGTTTTAGTTATCGTTTGTTTTCTGCTCGTTTCAACGGGAATGGCGCAACAGAGTAAGCCCACGCCGACGCCGCAACCGTCTCGCGGCGTTCCGACGATTCGAGTCTGGGTTGACACCGAGTATGGTTACTATCACTGTCCCACCTCGAAGCTCTACGGCAAAACAAAACAAGGCGTCTACATGACCCAGAAACAAGCCCAGGACCGCGGCTATCGCCCCGCCTACGGCACCTTCTGCACCACCACCCCCAAGACGCCACAAAAAACCATAAAGAAGTTTTAGCCACAAAAAGCACAAAAGTGTTTACTGAGCGGGCGGCGCCCCATCAATAATCATTTTGTGCCTTTTTGTGGCTAATTAACGAAGCGGCGGAGTTGGACGCTGATGGTGAAGCCGATGGCGATGAAGGTGGCGATGAGGGAGGCGAGGCCGGCGCTCATTAAGGGTAGGGGGACGCCGATCACTGGCGATATTCCCAGGGCCATGCCCATGTTGATGAAGATCTGAAATGTCAGGCCGCCGACGAAGGACATGATGAAGAGCATGCCCATGCGATCCGAGGCGCGACGCGCGCCTGTAATCAAGCGCGAAAGAAGGATCACATACGCGAGCAGGACCAGGACGCAGCCCGCGAAGCCTGTGTTTTCAGCCGTGACTGCGTAAATAAAATCAGTGTGTGGCTCAGGCAGAAATTTCAGCCCGCTCTGCGAGTATTCGACTGACGAGCGCGATCCGAATAGTCCGCCCTCACCAACCGTGAGGATCGATTGCCACGTGTGATATCCGATACCACGCCTGTCAGCATTCTCCGGATCGAGAATTACGTTGATGCGTTCCTGTTGATACGCCTTCACCGCGCCCGTCTTGACGCCCATCATGTATGCAGCAGGAATCAGGACGATAGCGAGTATGGCGCTCGCAATCACCAGCCTCAATCTAATCGCCGACAAGAAAAGCACGACCGCGAGGATCGGCATGTACGTGAGCACTGAACCGACGTCCGGCTCGAGCAGTATCAGCGCAATCGGCAACGCCAGAATCAGCCCACCAACAATCATCTCTTTGATGGTGAGGACTTCGATCCGGTTTTTACCGAAGTAACGCGCGAGCATCATCGCGGTGGTGACCTTCACAAACTCCGAAGGCTGAAACTGCCCGATGCCCGGCACTTTGATCCATGCACGCTGCCCGTTGATTTTCAAGCCAATGCCGGGAAACAGCACGAGCACCAGCAGGATCAATCCAAAGATGTAAAAAGCAGGAGCGAGGTTGAGCAGACGACGATAATCGGTAAACGCGATCGCGAGCATCGCTACGAGCCCGATCGAGAGCCCGATCAGTTGCTTGACCCAATAGGTTTCCCCCGGCTGCGCATTGCGAATCTGGACCGTGCCGAACAGCACGATACCGATGGCGAGCAGCGCCAGAATCCAATCAAAGTCACGCCAACTGCGTTTGTGAATTATCGCAACCATTTACTACCGGTTGTTACGGGCGGTTTGCTGTCCGGCAGCGGTGACGGCTGCCGTTTTCTTCGCGTTTGTTTCTTTCTGGGGTGTTTCTTTCTTCTTATCAGTGCTGTCTTTCGCGATCTGCTGTTTCACTGCTCCGGGCGGCTCTTCGTGACGAGTCTTGCGATAGTAAACATCGTAAACTCCACGAACTGCCGGCGCCGCGTTTGTTCCACCAAATCCCGAGTTCTCGATCAGCGCCACCATCGCGATCTCCGGTTTGAAAGCCGGCGCGTACGAGACGAACCACGCATGGTCCTTGTTCTTGCCGGTGTCCTTGCCGAGTCCGACGACCTGCGCCGTTCCCGTCTTGCCTGCGATATCAAACCCATCCATCTTGATGCGCGCGCCCGTACCGCCGGCGTTTACCACTTGCCACATCCCCTGGACCACAGTCTTGTCGATGGCTTCCGGAATCGGAATTATTTTCGGGTTCGGTCTCGAAGGATCGAGCGGCTGGAATGTCACTGCGGCCTTGTAGTCCGGCGTACCCGGAGTGCCAAATGCTCTGATCTCCTTTAGCACGTGCGGTATGTACATGTGACCATCAACACTGACTGCCGCGATCGTTCGCAGCAAAGAGATCGGGGTGATGATGTCGTAGACCTGCCCGAACGACGCGTAGACAGTATCGATATCACGCCAATCAGGATCGCGCGGCTGCATCTTGCGTTTGAATTCACGCGAAGGCGTGTAGTTCATGATCTCGTTGGGAAGATCGATACCGGTGCGCTTGTTGAGGTCAAAATCGTCAACCATCTGGACGATGCCATCGATACCCATCTTCAATCCGAGGCGATAGAAATAACCGTCACAGGACTGCGTGATCGCAGTCTTGATGTCGGGCACGCCGTGCTGTTTCATGCAGCGGGTGAACTTGTTGCCGACCTGGATACCGCCGCCGCAAACGAGGTTCGAGTGCTCGAGTGTGATCGCGCCCTGCTTCAAGCCGGCGATGGCCATCGGAATCTTCCACGTGGATCCGGGTGGTTGGCGACTCTGAATCGCACGATTGATTAGTGGCGTTTCCGGATCGTTCAAAAGCTTGACGTACTCGGCGCGTCCTTCTTTCGTCGTGATTCGTTGTGAAAACAGGTTTGGATCGAAAGTCGGGGCTGAAGCGAGCGCCAGGATCTCGCCGTTGTTCGGATCAGCCGCAATGAGTACGCCGCGCTGCGTGACGGAATCATGCAGTTGCTGTTCAGCGGCGAGTTGCAGATCCAGATCGATCGTGGTGACGAGATCGCGGCCTGGTATCGGGGGAATCGTGTCGATCTCATCCTGAATGCGGCCACGACTGTCGACTACAACTTCACGATAACCGTCTTTGCCGCGCAGGTAGTCGTCGTAAATCTGCTCGATACCACTCTGGCCGATGATGTCGCCGGGTTTTAGACCTTTGTCTTTATATGCTTGTTTCTGGAGTTGCTCCGGGCTGATCTCACCGACGTAACCGACCACGTGCGCCAGTGTTCCGTTGTCCGGATAGCGCCGTTGCGGCTGTTGCTCGACACGCAATTCGGGAAATTCGAAGTTGTGCGATTCGACCCACGCGATGTCGCCCGACGAAGCATTCTCCTTAACCTTTATTGACTCGAACGCCGGCATGGTTTTCACCATCTCGAAGTACTCGCGCAGGATGTCTTTATCGACGCTCAGACCTTCGGACAGCGGTTCGATCAGCGACGTGAGATCTTTTCCTTTCACGTCTTCGCGCGTGAGGATCACGTTGTAGCTGGGACGCGAATCGACGATCACACGTCCTTCGCGGTCGAAGATCATGCCACGCGGAGCAGGGATTGGAAGCCGGCGGCGGCGTTGGTTTACGGCAATCTCCGCGTAACGGTCACCTCTGACCACTTGCAGCACGTACAGGCGGATGCTGAGTAGTCCGAGCAAGGCGATGACCAGCACCTGAATAAACCGCATACGCGCGCGCAGGTTTTGAGATGTGTCTTCGAATTTCATAAGAACCAGTTTAGATGCTACAAAAGGGCACAAGCACTTCAAAAAAGAACAAGTCAGGAAGAGGGGCTTGCCCCCGCCGTTGCTTGGATGGAAGAGCGGGGGCAAGCCCCTCTTCCTGACTTGTCCTTTCCATTC
>Ga0208338_1000120_pt1 | contig 20961 bp, 15 predicted proteins | sample ForSoiNitrogNN91_FD_187858 | JGI IMG/M metagenome (GOLD analysis project Ga0208338, IMG submission 187858) | Forest soil microbial communities from Browns Valley, California, USA, that are Nitrogen fertilized - NN91 (SPAdes) | ecosystem: Environmental > Terrestrial > Soil > Temperate forest ...
CGATCTCGATCGCGTTATCGCCGTGCGCGAAAACTCCAACGTCGCTGCCACTCGCAATCGTCACACCCGCATCGAGTGCGGCCTTGAATGCTGCTTGTTTACGCTCAACATTTGTTCGCGAGGCAATCGCGAGTGTCGGACACAGCGCGACGTTACGCTCTTTCATCAACCGAAAAACTTCCGGTGTGCCGCCATCGCCGTGCTCGATCGTTTCGACGCCCGCGAGTGCCGCGCGTCGCATCCCTTCCGCCGTCGTGGCATGCGCAGCGACGGGAATGTTGGCGCTCTTCGCGGTCTCAACCACCAGCTTGATCTCGTCTAGCGAGAAGGTTGGCGCCGCACCTGACTTGCCCCAGCGATAATCAGCATAGATCTTGATCCAGTCAGCGCCGTGTCCGATCTGATCGCGAACGACGCGCGTCAGACTGTCAACACCGTCAGCTTCTTCAGCGCCTTGCGGCACGGTCCACTCTGACGCGTAACCCTTTGGTCCATAACTCCCGGTGGCGACAATCGCTCTCGTAACGACGATCATCCGCGGCCCGGGAATGATGCCCTGCTCAACGGCCTGCTTGAGACCGACGTCGGCATAGCCTGCGCCTTCCGTACCAAGATCGCGAATCGTCGTGAAACCGGCCTGGAGCGTGTTGCGCAGGTGGTTTGTGGCCCGCGCGACACGCAAACTCAGCGACTCGCGCGCGACCTGATCGTTCCATGGAGTTTCACTGTACGGATGAAGCAGGATGTGTGAGTGAGCCTCAATCAGACCGGGCATCAGCGTCAGCCCTGGCAGATCGATCACCTTCGCGCCCGCCGGCGGCGTGATGTCGTTTGCTGGCCCAACACGCACGATCTTGTCGCCGTGAACGAGCACGGCCCAGTTGTCGTGAACCTGCGCCGACTCGCCATCGAAGACGCGAGCCGGCTTGAGCAGGTAGTCAGTTTCCGGTGGTGCAGGTCGTTGAGTTTGCGGTAGCAACATCGCCACACACATCAGAAATATGAGCAAGCGCATCGCATCATTTCTCGGAGACAACTACTTGTTGGATTGTGGGCGGCAGCGGATGAAGCGTACTGCGTGAGAATCCGGCGTTGGCAAACATCTTTTCCAGCTCGGCGAATGTGTATGCATCGCCAGACGGCGTGCCGACCAGCATCACCATGCTGAACTGGGCCGTATCCGGCGGCGTCACGCGATCGTCGTTCGGAACAAACTCCAAAGTCGCGGCTCGACCACCATCGGCGAGCGCGGCGTGCACTTTCCGCAGCAGCCTTTCGTTCATCTGCGGATCAAAGTGGTGCAGGAAGTTAGTAATCAGGACCAGGTCATAACCACTGCCAAACTCGACATCGAACGCACTGCCTTCAATCGTGTGATATCTATCAGCGACGCCGGCTTTCTGCGCGTTTTCCTTCGCCACTTCCAAAACGGCTTTCCAATCGACTGCATGAATCTCTGCCTGGGGATTATTTTTCGCAAATGCGATCCCGAATAGACCATGTCCGGCCGCGATGTCCAGAATCTTCAACTTGCGATCGGCATTTGGATCGACCAGTTTGGCGATCATTTGCGATGGCATCACCATCATCGGAGCCATCGCACGTGCGAACTTCACCCAAATTGGATTGTCTGGCTTGACCGTGCCTTCGGTATCAACAGCAGTACCGCCTTTTCGTACCGCTCCAGTCATGTTTCGGAAGCCTTCCAGCAGCTCCGGTGTACAAAAGAATCCGATCGTTCCACCGAGATACGCGGGGGAGCGCTGGTCGAGAAAAGTTGCGGAGTCGAGTGTTAGAGCATACTCGGTGTCGTTCTTGGTCAGCATTCCCATCATCGTTAGGTAGTCGCAAAGAATGCGCATACCACGCTCGGCCGTTTGGCAGCGGTTCGCTATTGCAGATACGGTCGTGTTGCCTTCGCCGATGGCAGTGAACACTTCAAGCTCGATGGCGGCTTTCAAAGCCTCGGTGCGCTGGTGCGCGTTAATTGTTTGGAAGAACAGTAGCGGGGATGGTTGCTGGGCTGCGGAAGAAGTAGACATGAATTTCCTTTCTGTATTTAGTCCGTATTTATCTATATAGATACGCGGGAGATACTATCGAATCGGGTCACGCAAGACCATCTCAGCGACCGCTGCCGCCATATTCGCGGCTTCGGGATGGCTGCGATGCAGGCCCGCGATTTGTAGCAGCGCCTCGCCCGTGCGCGAAAACATGCGAAACAGATCGCCTTCTTCAGCGCGAGTCTCTCTGACGATGTCGGACCAGTGCATGCCGCCGGCCCAACGCACTGCGGCCCCTGCTGCGGAAAAGTTCAACTCCGGCGTGGGCTCGAGTCCGTGTTTCCATTCTTCAGCAGACACTTTGAACCCGATGTCTTCAAAACGCGCAAGTGAAGTCACGACGTCATCGGCTAGCTCGAGCTCGCCGTAATCGCGATCTTCATCCGCAGTCAACGCAGCCATGATACCGGCGAGTTGTTTTGGCTCGAGTGAGTTGAAGAGACGGGCTTCCAGCGCTTCGCCGACGAGCAATGGGCGATCGATGTGCAGGTCCGCGAGCCAGCGACCGCGCTCGGTGACCTTCTCCGCTTCGTAATCCAGATAACCAAAGATCGCGAGCACTTTCGCGCGCTGTTCAAACGGCAGCCACACTTCTTCACGCAGTGCATCGATCCGTCGTGACGCGCGCTCGTAGTCTTCGGCAGTCGTGTGAAGCTGCCAGACGACGTCGGTGCAGCGCTGCTTGTCGGAATTCTGAGGCAGCAGGTTCTCGATCGAGTCGTCGATGATCTTGAGTGCATCAGTCTCTTCAGCGTCAGCGTCGCGCAGCCGCGGCTCAGGCAGCGTGAGATCGCGGCCGCGTTGGCGAATCTCGTCGAAGGCGCGCTCGATCTCTTCTTCTTTGAGACGAAAAACCGGTGCATACACGCGACCGATTCGCTCCTGCGGAAAGCTCGCGTGCCGGCCGTCTTCACGAAACCCACGCACATTGCCTTCGCGCTTTTCAGTCACCATCACCAGCCGCCGGCCGGAACGGCCGATTCCCACGACGCGGCCCGGCTTCACCACCTCGTTCAGCCAGCGATGAAAAACCTCGGCGCGTGTTTGCGGTATCGTTTCCTGCAGACGCGCGCGCGCGCCGATGAGTCGCTCAAGACCGAGCACTGCTGATACCGGAATATCGCAGCCGGCTTCTTTCAAGGCGTTGTGAATCTTTTCTTCGCTTTCGGTGCGACCTCGTTCGAGTTGGGCCATCTGGCGCGCGAAGTCGCGGTAGGCAAAACTGCGTTCAGCGATCTCGCGCACCGAAGTGAAACTTCCGTAAGCGTCGAGGAGATTGAGCAGCGTTGTGTACGTGGCGCGAAACTGGCTGACGAGCGGATCCGGCGGCGCTTTCAGGAGCTGTGCAATGAGTTGCGGGTCCTGATGAAGACCGGGAGCGGCGATGACGAAGCCGACGTTGTCGCGGCCACGGCGTCCGGCGCGCCCGGTCATCTGTTGCATTTCGGAAGCAGATAGCGCACGCCAGCCACTGCCCGTGCGTGCGTCGGCGCCGGTGAGAACAACACTGCGCGCGGGAAAGTCGACACCGGCAGCCACCGTCGCCGTGGCGAATATGGCATCCAATAGTCCGGCGCTCATCAATTTTTCGATCACGAGTTTCCAGGCGGGAATGTGTCCGGCGTGATGTGAGGCGACACCACCGCGAATGATCGTGTCCCAGTGTCGGTGACCGCGAACTTCCGGATGCTCTTCGACAAACGCGCGCATGAAATCGCGTCGTGCTTCACGGCGGCTGTCGTTTGGATCGCGGCGCGTGAGTGCAGCTTCGGATGCGGCCTGATCGCAGCGACGGCGCGTCGGCAGGAAGACGATGGCCGGGAGTAAGTTGTAACCCTCGAGTGCGGCCAGCAATGTCGCTGACGGCATCTCGGGCATCTGTAATTTCATTTCAGTCTTGATCCGCTTTCATCCGCGGTTAAAGCTAAGATCTCGGGATTCAACCTTCCTGATTCATCCAACAACCGCAACAATCTCTTGTCCGGCAGTAACACCGCCGATCGTAAAGGCACTGGCCGCTTCACCGGTCCGGTAATCACTCCGCACCGCACGCCGCGAATCTCTTCCAGCCACACCGCAAACTCGTGCGCGTTCCCGATCGTCGCCGACAACAACAATAAGCGAATGCGCGGCGGTGTCAGAATAATCGCCTCTTCCCAAACGTGACCGCGGTCTTCATCCGCGAGATAGTGCGCTTCGTCCAACACCACGAGGTCCGCGCTGACTTCATTCCCACCACGCAGCGAGTCGAAAAGCTGGTTGCGATAGATCTCAGTCGTCCCCACGATCAGCGGCGCTTCGGAGTTCTCTTTCCGGTCGCCCGTGAGTATTCCAACTCGCTCAGCCCCAAATTCGTCAATGAATTCCTGGTATTTTGAGTTTGTGAGTGCTTTCAGTGGCGACGTGTACCAGGCGCGCCGCCCGCTATCAATGAGCCGCCGAATTTCCTCTCGCGCAATCCATGTTTTGCCGCTGCCGGTCGGCGCTGTGACGAGCACGTCTTCGTATTCCAGACTCGCGAGTGCTTCGAGTTGAAACGGATCGGGCTTGAAAGGCGTCTTACGAGGTGTACCGATGCCTTCGAGCAGTCGTTTGGTCTCACGCGACGGTGAAACAATGCGCGAGGCTCGTTCGTTAGCCCCATGGTCGCGATTGCGGGTAGATGATTCCGAGGGGCGACGGCCACGCGAGCGGCGTTTGTCCCAGTTTTTTCGGGTATTTCGGCGCATGAAGCCATTCTAACTTTCAGAGTGTGGCCTGCGAAGTGCTAACGCGAACCCTGAGAGTTACAATGGCGTCTAACCCGGAGGCTTTTAAGACAGATTTTGCAGGATGTCTGAGTTGTTCGAGAAGTTTGAGGTTAATCGCGAGCCGCGGTGGCAAGTTTTAGCAAAGCTCGCCGGCGCTTCACTCGTACTGCATCTCGTCTTCGTGTGGATGGTGATTTACGTTCCCGCGTTTCGCGATACATTGAACATTGCCGCGCTGATTGCGAGCACGAAGTTTGTTGAGAGAGATTACGAGGCGACTCAGATTGGCGACGAAGTGCAGATGGTGCAGTTGAACGACAAGTTTCATTATCCGGAAGGCTACTTCGCACAGCAGCTCGCCACCGGACAAGTTCCCGGACAGGCACCTGCCGTAGATCCGTTCGCGCCGAAGATAATCTCGCAGGCGAGCAAGGAATCGAAGGTCGATCCTGGAGCCTCGCCGTCCCCGAGTCCGAGTGCTTCACCGGTTGCGAGTCCGTCGCCGTCGGCCGCGGCTATTGCTCAGGCTAGTCCATCAGTTTCGCCGTTGACTCCGGAACAAGCACAAGTAGAGCTCGAAAAAACCGCTGAGAAGAACAACGTCACGCTGCCGGAAGAAAACGAGATCAACAAGAAGGTCCTGAAAGACTTCGCCGCTTACGCGAACGACTTGAAGAACCAGGGCAAGCTCGATTTCGAGAAGCCTTTCGAGATCGAGATCGAGGCGAAGCTCGACGAGAAGGGCAAACTGAAGGATGCGAAGTTCACGAAGAAATCCGGAGACGAGAATCTCGTTGAGCTGTTTGGCAAGCTGGTGGCGGCGCTAAACGACAGTGGCTTTCTCACGTACCTGCAGCCGATCAGCAAAGACAATCCCGGCGCGACAGTGAAGATCACAGTCAAGCAGGGCGAGAAGGATGTGTTGGCTTCGGTTGCGTCAGAAGCGTCTTCGACAGAGCGTGCAGAGTCGCTCGCGAAAGCGCTGAACAACCTGCTGTACTTTGGAGCGAGCTCGCGTGCGGGTCATGATGAAGAAGTGTTGATGAAGAATACGAATGCGACGCCTGACGGGAAGCGAGTAATGGTTAATTTCTCAATGCCGCGGCAGAGCGTCATCGATATGATCAAGAAAAATTTAGAACCAGGCGTTTAATCACCGATTCACAGATTATTACTGATTGGCTAAACTAACTGAGCTATGAGTTTCGATAAATTCCTTACTAAAGTTTTTGGCAGCAGCAACCAGCGGTTTTTGAAATCAATCATGCCGCTGGTCGACAAGATCAACTTGCTCGAGCCGTCGATAAAGGCGCTTTCTGACGACGAGCTGCGTGCGCGCACGGCGCAGTTTAAAGAGCGCCTGCAAAAAGCCGTCGCGGATGTAACGGATAAAGAAGAGCGAAAGCGCCGTGAGCGCGCTGAGCTCGACGAAATCCTGCCCGAGGCTTTCGCCCTCGTCCGAGAAGCAAGCGTGCGCACGACCGGCATGCGCCACTTCGACGTGCAGATGATCGGTGGCATCGTTCTCCATCAGGGCAAGATCGCCGAGATGCGCACGGGCGAAGGCAAGACGCTCGTCGCCACTTTGCCTTCTTACTTGAATGCGCTCACGGGTCGCGGCGGTGTTCACGTCATTACAGTGAACGACTATCTCGCTTCTCGTGACGCTGAATGGATGGGCCAGATCCATCGCTTCCTCGGTCTCGAAGTCGGTTGTATTCAAAACGACATGGACGATTTCGAGCGCCAGGCCGCTTACGCCGCGGATATCACTTACGGCACCAATAACGAGTTTGGCTTTGATTACCTGCGCGACAACATGAAGTTTGACCTCGCGACGTGTGTGCAGCGTGGTCATTACTTCGCGGTTGTCGACGAGGTTGATTCGATTCTGATCGACGAAGCGCGCACGCCGCTGATCATTTCCGGACCATCTGACGAAGCCACTGACAAATACAAAAACGCCGACGCGATCATTCCGCACCTGAAAAAAGGTGAGGACGTCGACGGGAAGAAGACCGGCGATTACGTCGTTGATGAAAGAGCGCACACTGCTGTTTTGACTGAAGAGGGTGTTGATAAAGCCGAGCGTCTCCTCGGTGTCGGCAATCTTTATGACCCGTCGAACATGGAGTTGTTGCACTGTGTCGAGCAGGCGTTGAAAGCACACACGCTTTACAAGTTGGACCACCAGTACGTGGTCCAGGACGGCGAAGTGATCATCGTCGACGACTTCACTGGACGTTTAATGAAAGGTCGTCGCTGGTCTGACGGTTTGCACCAGGCGGTCGAAGCAAAAGAGGGCGTCGAGATCGAGAAAGAGAACCAGACGCTCGCCACCATCACGCTGCAAAATTATTTCCGACTTTACGAAAAACTGTCGGGCATGACTGGTACGGCTGAAACAGAAGCGGCGGAATTCGCCTCGACTTACAAGCTCGACGTCATCGTCATCCCGACGCATATGCCGATGGTTCGTACCGACTTCTCCGACGTGATCTATCGCACGTTGCCTGAGAAGTGGGATGCAGTGATCGAAGAGATCAAGGAGTGTCACGAGAAAGGCCAGCCGACTCTCGTTGGTACAGTCTCGGTTGAGAACTCCGAGTTGATCGCGCGTCGTCTCCTGAAGGAGAAGGTCCCGCACAACGTGCTGAACGCGAAGTATCACGAGCGTGAGGCTGAGATCGTCGCGCAGGCCGGACGCAAAGGCATGGTGACGATCGCGACCAACATGGCTGGCCGTGGTACCGACATTCTGCTGGGCGGCAATCCTGACTTTATGGCGCGCGAGTTTCTGAAGAAGGATGAGATCGATCCTGACGAGGCGACTGAAGAGCAGTGGAAAGTCGCGTATGCGCAAGCGAAGCAGATAGTCGAAGACGAGCATAACGAAGTCGTAGGTCTCGGCGGTTTGCACATCATCGGGACCGAACGTCACGAGTCGCGGCGCATCGACAATCAGCTTCGTGGTCGTGCTGGACGACAAGGTGATCCGGGATCGTCGCGGTTCTTCCTGTCGCTCGAAGACGATCTGATGCGTATCTTCGCCGGCGACAAGGTGAAGGCGCTGATGCAGCGTCTGGGTATGGAGAAAGGCGTCGCAATCGAATCGGGGATGGTTTCGAAGCGAATCGCCGCGGCGCAGAAGTCAGTCGAAGGCCGCAACTTCGAAGCTCGCAAACACCTGCTCGAGTACGACGACGTGATGAACAAGCAGCGCGAAACGATTTACGGCTTGCGTCGTCAACTGATGGAAGAGCCGGATCAGCGCGAGTATTTGATGGGCGATCCACCGTCGTCTGGTGTTGCTTATGATTTGTTGTCTGACATCACGCGGCAGTATCTGAATCCCGATGTGTCGCCAGATGCCTGGGACATCGAGAACTACACGATCCAGATCAAGACTATCTACGATTTAGATACGGACGTTGAGCAGATCGACATTCCAAACATGACGTCGCAGGAAGTGGTCGACGCGATTTGGGAACGGCTCAAGGCCAAGTACGAGTACAAGGAGCAACAGATTGGGCCGGAAGCGATGCGCACCTACGAGCGCATCATCATGCTCAACATCATCGACGCGCAGTGGAAGGACCACCTGCTGTCGCTCGACCACTTGAAACAGGGCATTGGGCTTGTCGGCTACGGACAGAAAGATCCGCTTGTCGAGTACAAGAAACAGAGTTTCGATCTGTTCCAGGAGATGCTCGATCGCATCGATACCACCACGATCCGCTCGTTATTCAACCTTCAGATCGTTTCTGAACAGGGCAGCCCGGAGAGTTTGCAGAATAGACGTTCGCCACGGCGTCCCGGCTCGTTGAGGTTCACGGGACCAAATCAAGGCGCGGCTCCGGCGGGCGAGGAGGACGGCAAGGTGAAGACGGTTGTCCGAGACCAGCCGAAAGTCGGACGCAATGAGCCTTGCCCGTGCGGTTCGGGTAAGAAGTATAAAAAGTGCCACGGCATCAATGCTTAATGGAATAGGTCCTATTGGACCAATAGGACCTATCAATTCCCACCTTGACCGCCGAGATCACATCTACAAATCCAGTCGTTCAGGCCATCATTACCGGCAAGGCTCCGCAACCCGCACGTCTGGCAGCGGCGCGCGGTCTCTTGCCGTTGCCGCAAAACGATCTGCTTGAAGTTCTCGTTGCGCTCACCACCAGCGACGACGCACAAATCTCCGCCGCCGCGACGGAGACTTTGAAGGCCGAGAGCGACGACGATCTTTTGAGCGCCGCTTCCGATCAAGAGACGGCCCCAAACGTTCTCGCATATCTCGCGACTCGATCAGACGGAACACCGCAGCTTTACGAAGCAACAATTCTCAACACGCAAACTCCGGATCACGCGCTCGCAAAACTGGCTGCTGCCACGCCGCACAACTCACTGCTCGAGCTCATCACGATCAATCAACAGCGACTCGTTCGTTCGCCTGAGATCATTGAGGCCATACTCAGCAATCCGGTGTGTAGCGGCGACGCGGAAAGACGTGCCCGCGAAACGCGCAAAGAGTTTTTCGAGAAGGAGCGTGGCGCCCGACAGATTGCTGACGAGCTGAGAGCGCGCGGGCAGACTGCGGCGGCGGAGTTTTTCGAAACAGCGGAATTGACGAGTGTGGGCGGCGAGCTCAGTGTTGAAGACGCGTGGCTCATCGCTAAGCACATCGAAGTCTCCGATTCCGATCTGGACGACTCATGGCTGCCCGCAGAGCGTTATGAAGAGCTCATGTCGGAATCTGCGACAGAGGCCGCGGCAAACGCGCAGCGCGTCATCGACGGCGAACGCCTCGAATCGGGCGAGGTGAGTGCGGAGCGCGTCTCGCTCATTCGTCGCATCATGTTTATGAACACGAAGGATCGGATGAAGCTGGCCATGAAGGGCGACCGCGAGGCGCGCAGCATTCTGGTCCGCGATTCAAACAAAGTGGTGTGTTCTGCAGTCGTTAAAAACCCTCGGATTACGGAGCAGGAAATCGAGAACGTCGCCGCGATGAGAACAGTTGCTGATGAGGTGCTGCGGATCATTGCGATGAATCGTGCCTGGGTGCGCTCCTACACGATCATTCACAATCTCGCCAAGAATCCTCGCACGCCGGTGCCGACTGCGATGAATATCCTGCCGCGTATCCGTACAAAAGACTTGCAGAACCTCCAGCAGAATCGAAATGTTTCCGAAGCCGTGCGTCGCCAGGCTTATCGGCTCACGCAGGTACGGGCAGGAGAATAATTGATCAGCAGTTTTATACCAGCCTAATGCATGAAATGCCATTTTCACTGAACGAAGTGAGATTTCTAACCGCAATTGTCTGAACCTGTCACGAAGATTTTTCGAAAGCATTTCAAATTGTCCTTGACAGCGTGGAACTATTCGTATAATTTCGCACATAAGGGAATTGCAAGGGTTGTTGGATTGTTTTTTGAAGCAGTTGGCAGGTGCGTCTTATATAAATTTGCACTAATTCCCCGCACAACGCGCCGCCCGTATGAATCGTGCAATTAGGCGATTCTCATGCTTTCAGCCACCCGTTTCGCCCGAACCTACCCGTTACGCTTGTGCCCCGTCCGTTCCCAAAGAACAGACGGGGCGTCCCTCTTTTTAAGCGCCGTTAATTAGTTCAAGGCCTTCACTGTTTGGGCAGCTTCGGTTTCGACCGGTGTTGCTTGAGGTGAGATTGTTTGGCCGGACATGCGGGCGAAGAGTTGTTCGTATTCCTCGACGACACTGTCCCACGCGTAGTGAGTTTGGATCCGTTGCTGGGCGCGGTTTCTGTAGGCTTGGACCAGCGAGCCATCGCGCAGCACTCGCTGTAACTTCTCGGACAAATCGTACTCATCGATGTACGGAACACCCGCATCGCCCACTACTTCCATGTTCTCGGGTGTGGCGAGTGTCAGCACACAGTTTCCATATCCCATCGCTTCGAGCAGTGCCGGATGCGTTCCGCCCACTTCCGTCGCGTGTACGTAACAGTAGGCGTTTTGCTGAAGCGCGCGATAATCCTGACCAAACACAAAACCCGTGAAAATGATCCTCTTATCGCCGCGTGCGCTTGCCTTCAAACTGTTGATGTACTGCTCGGCATAAGGCGCATCACCTACGACCAGCAGCCGGTAAGCAGTCCGCACTTTTTTGAAAGCTTCGATTACAAGGTGAGCGTTATTCTCCGGCTCGAGCCGCGAAACGTATAGGACGTAACGATTCGGCTCCACTCGCCACTTGCGCACCGCGGCGCGATCCGGTCGTCGCTCGACTTCACTTCCGTAAGCAATCATTGTCGATGACGCATTGTGACGCGCGAGATAATAGTCCTGAATCACCTGAGCGTCGGTCACCATCTCGTTTGGCAATAGAGTCGACAAATACTCGGCAAGCCGGTAGTAACGGCGCCCAAGCCAGCCCCATTTTTTGCGTTTGTGCTCGAGCCCGTCGACATTGATCGCCACAGGCGTTCCGGTAAGCCGCAGGATCGGACTAAACGGAGCGTTCGCGCAATTGCAGATCAGGGCGGCGTCATATCGTCCCGAAACTGCGTGGAGCGCGGAAAGGAAAGTGTGAATGACAGTGTCGAAATACTTGTGCCTGATCGTCGGCAAAACTTTTAGTTTGACGCCGTGATACTCCAACTGTCGCGGTGAAACGTAATGCGCTCGGCAATAGACAGTGACCTCGTGACCGCGAGCGACGAGACGCGTCGCGAGATGTTCCGCGAACGTTTCGAACCCGCCGTAGCTGGCCGGAATTCCTCGTGTTCCTAAAATAGCGATACGCATCAGATTACGGGGTTGTCGAGGCCCGTGCGATTTCTTCATAGACTGCAAGGGTTTTACGTGCAGTCTCTCGCCAGTTGAATTCCCTCGCTCGTTCCTGTCCTTTAACGCTTAAGACTTTTCGAAGTGCCGAATCGTTTATTACTTTTTTTATCGCGCCAGCAATCGCGTCAATGTCGAATGGATCAACCGCGAGGGCCGCATCTCCGACAACTTCCGGCAAACTGGTCCTATTGCCGACAATCACCGCTGCGCCACACTTCATCGCTTCAAGCGGTGGCAGTCCGAATCCTTCAAAGTACGAAGGGTAGACAAAACACAATGCCCCCGAATATAGCGCGGGGAGATCCGTTTCCGGAACGTATCCAGTTAAAACCACGGCGTCTTTTATATTTGTCTCGTCGAGAGCGCGCAAGGTTTCGTCGTAAAGCCAGGCGCACTTTCCAACGAGGACGAGTTTAGGCAGCTTAGCCGCTGAACCACTTTCTCGCAATGAGGCGTAAGCTCTGACCAAACGGGCCAGATTCTTGCGAGGTTGTATCGAACCGACCGAGAGAATGTAGTCACCGTCTATCCCGTAATTGTGTCGTACGCGTTGCAGTTCCCTGTAGTCCATTATAGGACCAAAGTGGTCCGGTGCGGCGATGGGAATCGCAGTAACCCGTTGAGGCGAGATGCTGTAGGTTTCGATGATGTCGCGTCGTGTGTGTTCAGAGAGCGAAAGAATTCGTGCGGCGCGCCGGGCAGAATGCCGCACGGTCAGTTTCAACTGTGTCCGGCTACGACGATTAAAAGTCTGCGGTAGATGTTCGAACGAGAGATCGTGAATGCTTACGACGACCGGGCACGGGCAAAACGGTGGCGCCGTAAACTGAACGTGCAGCACGTCGACGGGATTCTTGCGGAGCTCGGCGCTGAGTGTCAGCGGAATTCTGATTAAAGGTGTGTGTGGGAGTGTTGAGCGAACTTTGAAGTTGGGCCAACGGCTACTGAAGCGCTCGCGAGCTTCGGTTGTAGTTATGTAGATCGTGTATTGATTGACGCTGTCGATAGTTGCGAGCGCCTCGATGAGATTGACAGCGTAGCTTTCGTTGCCTCCGAGTTTCGTTCCGACGGTGTGAGCATCGATTGCGATCCGCACGTTGCCTCAAAAGATTTTTAGCCACAAAAGGCACAAAAGCACAAAAACGAAAAGAAATGTTCTGTGCTTTTTGTGCGTTGTGGCCGATTTATTTTTTGCCGGCTGCGGAAGCCGAAGCATCGACGCCTTGGCCGCGCGTGTCGCGCTCACGGATGCGTGCGGCTTTACCGCGCAATCCACGCAGGTAATAAAGCTTCGCGCGCCGGACGCGACCGCGCTTTACGAGATCGATGTGGTCGATGATCGTTGCGTGCAGTGGGAAAATTCTTTCAACGCCGACGCCAAAACTCGTCTTTCGCACGGTGATCGTTTCGCGCGCGCCGCCGTGTTTGCGCGCGATAACCACGCCTTCAAAAACCTGCAACCGCTCTTTGGTCTCGGATTCTTTAATCCTCACGTGAACACGGACGGTGTCGCCTGGCTGAAACTGTGGGATATTGCTACGCAATTGCGTCTGTTCAATTCTGTCCAATCGATTCATTGCTCGATGCTCCTTAAAATCCGCTTTATTCTTTCAGCAAGTCAGGACGCTTACGCCTTGTTTTCGCGATTGCTGCTTCCTTGCGCCAACGTTCGATCTCTGCGTGATTGCCGCTCAGCAATACTTCCGGCACTTTCATTCCCCTGAACTCAGGCGGCCGCGTGTATTGCGGGTGGTCCAACAAACCCTCCGAGAAGGACTCAAACACTGCCGACGTCTCACTGCCCAGCGCGCCTGGCAACAATCGAACAACAGCATCGATCACCACTGTCGCTGCGGGTTCACCACCGGACAGCACGTAATCGCCGATCGAGATCTCGTCAGTGATTAACACCTCTGCGACTCGCTCGTCGACTCCTTCGTAACGCCCGCAAATCAGTACGACGTGCGCAGTGTTTTCTGCGATCTTCTGAGCGAGGGGTTGCGACAAGACCTGACCCTGCGGCGACAGCAACATCACGCGCGTTTTGGCCGGAAAGTCTTCTCGTCGCGAAGCTCCAGTTAAAGCTTCGACCGCGGTGAAGATTGGCTCCGGTTTCAAAACCATCCCGTCGCCTCCGCCGAAAGGGCGATCATCGATGACGTGATGCTTGTCAGTGGTCCACTGCCGCAGATCGTGCGCCGTGATTTCAACCAGGCCGGCGTTACGAGCGCGCCGCAAAATCCCACAATCGATCGCCTCGCTAAAAAACTCGGGAAAGATCGTGATGATATCGAAACGCAGCATCCTTCTTGAGAATCAAAGATCCAAAAGTCCTTCAGGCGGGTCGATCAAAATTGTCTTTCCCGCAGTGTCGACTTCCACGACGATCGAATCAGCCAGTGGTATCAGTCGTTCTTTACCGCCGTCGTCGGTGACAACGAGGATCTCGGCGCCACCTGTTTTCAACACGGATTTGACTGTCCCGATACTCTCGGCGCCAACCTTAACCGTGCATCCTTCGAGCTCCCAATCGTAGTAATGATCCGCGGGCAGCGGTACACGATCTTGTTCGGGAACTGCGAACTCAAACCCGACCAGCTCTTTGGCTGTTTCGACGTCGTCGAAACCAGCCACTTTCAATACGACTCGATCGTTCTGAAACCAGTAATCTTCGAGCCGTTTTGTGGTTCGCTCGCCACCTGGCGAAACGAGGATCAGTTCGTCAATGTCTTCAAACCGATCCGGAAAATCTGTCAAAAGCTCCGCGACGATTTCGCCTTTCAGACCGCGGGGTTTAACCGCTCGCGCGATAACCACCAGTTCACTCGCGCCCGCGTCTTCCATCGATCACTCAACGATTTCGAGCAAGTAGCGCCGGTTCTTCTTGGTGCCGCCGATGCGTGCTAGAGATCTGAGCGCGCGTATCGTTCGCCCTTGCTTGCCGATGATCTTGCCGACGTCGTTTGGCGCGACGCGCACCTCGATGAGCGTAGCTCCGCGCTGCTCGACCTCGCGAATATCTACATTCTCGCTATCGTCGACCAGCGCCTTGACGATCATCTCGATGACGTCTCGCATAATTCGAATGCTTAGGCCTGTGCCTCGGTTGCGGCTTGTGCAGCACGTGCGCTGGCTTTGATCAACCGGCTGACAGTGTCAGTAGGTTGCGCACCCTTCTCGATCCAGTAGTTAACTCGACTCAGATTGAGTTTGATCTCGGCGGGATTTCGCGTTGGATTGTAAGTGCCGACGTTTTCGAGATAGGCGCCGTCGCGCTTTGATTGTTTCTCTTTCACAACCACGCGGTACGACGGGCTCTTCTTGGCTCCGGTGCGCATTAACTTAATCGCTAACAATTCGTTCCTCCTTCAGCGCCACTGATTCGTGGCTCACCTGCGTCTCTTCTTCTTTTTCTTTTTCAACTTCTTTCGTGACGGTGCCGCCGGCAGCGATGGTAACGAGGGCATTTCACCTTCGTCACCAGCAAATCCGGCCATGTCGGGGATGCCCGTCATCTTTCTCAGCATCTTGCCTTTCAGCCCGCCGCCACCTGCACCGCCAAACATTCCGGCGCTGGAAAGCTGTCGCATCATCTGTCTCATCTCAACGTATTGCTTGATGAGCTGATTGACCTGGGCGACTGATGATCCCGATCCACGTGCGATGCGACGACGCCGGTTGGCGTTCAAGATGCGATGATCGTTGCGCTCTTCCCACGTCATCGAGTCGATGATGGCTTCAGTGCGCTTAAGCTCCTGCTCCATCATCTTCGACTGTTCGTCGTCCAACTGCGGCATGCCGATGCCGCCGAGCAGTTGGTCCGGCAAGAGCTTCATTATCTTTGAGAAAGAACCGAGCTTCTTGACTTGGCGCAATTGCGAACGAAAGTCGTCTAACGTGAACTCGTTCTTCTGAAGCTTCTTGAGCTGATCCTCAGCTTCTTTCTGGTCGACTTTCGATTGAACTTCTTCGATTAGCGACAGAACGTCGCCCATGCCGAGGATTCGCTGTGCAACTCGATCCGGATAAAACGGCTCGAGCGCGTCGTAACGCTCCCCAACGCCGACAAACTTCACCGGCTGTCCGGTAACCTGCTTGATCGAAAGCGCCGCGCCACCGCGAGCGTCGCCGTCCATCTTGGTCAGGATTACGCCGGTGATTCCGACGCGCCGGTGAAACTCCTCAGCAGAACGAACTGCGTCCTGCCCGGTCATTGCGTCGGCGACAAAAAGAATCTCGACCGGATGAGTTTCCTGTTTGATTTTGACGAGCTCTTCCATCAACGTGTCGTCGATGTGCAAGCGGCCCGCAGTGTCGATCAAGAGCGTGTCGAAGCCTGTTTGCTGCGCGTGTTTCTGCGCCTCACGCACCAGCGTCAAAGGATCGTCGCTTTGCGGATATTCAAAGATCTGCTGGCCGGTCGCTTTTGCGATGACCTTTAACTGCTCACGCGCCGCGGGCCGGTAAACGTCGACCGAAAGCAGTAACGGCTTTCGATCCTGGTTTGCCGCGAGCCAACGCGCGATTTTTCCGGTCGAGGTGGTTTTTCCGGAGCCCTGCAGGCCCACCACCATCACCGTATTCGGAATCTGCTTCGTAAAAACAAGCCGCGATGACTGTCCACCGAGCAACTCGACCAGCTCGTCGAAAACAATCTTGACGACTTGTTCCGACGGTTTAAGTTCCTGCCAGACCTGCTGTCCTTCGGCTTTTTGCTGAACAGAACTAATAAAGTCTTTGGCGACTTTATAGTTGACGTCGGCTTCTAAAAGGGCCAGACGGATCTCTCTCAGCGCAGCGTCAACGTGCTCTTTCGTCAGCACGCCTTCGCCTCGCAAGTTCTTGAGCGTGCGTTTTAATTTGTCCGAGAGGGACTCAAACATATAACCCTAGGCGAAGTTCCGCGCTGCAGACGGAAACGGAAATGATAGCGGCCGACCTTTGGAGTGTCAAGGCGCGGGCCGGTTAACTTACGGCGTAAATCGCTGTGTTTTGACAAGTTAATTTGGACGCCCGCGAGTGAACACGCTAGCCTCAGAATAAAATTGCTCTTCTGTACGGAAGAAACTGTACGGGACCGTAGTCATGTGTTAAATTCACCACGAATACACGTTTGCGCGGCAAAACTATAGCAACGAGTTTTGACGGTTTTCCCTCCCAACACGCATCATGAAAATTCAGCCTGATTGATCTTTTATAGGTACTAAATGGATAAACGTGTGGGTCACGGCCATCTGGGACGTGATCAAAAGTCCCCTACAGACCGAGGTGTGGTCGATTTCTCTGATGCTCGGGTGAGAATTCGCTCGCGAGCGAAGCCTACGCATGAGTCGCTCATGCGTGAGCTCGACGAGATCCGCTCGTTGTTAGACCAGGGGCTTTCCACCGAAGCAAAAGATCGTCTCGCGTTACTCATCTCCAATGCGCGCCATGATTCCGCGGTACTCGCGCTTGCGAGATGTGCGCTCTCCACGGCGCTCGAGCAACAGGGCCATTACCGCGATTCGCTCGCTGCTGTAGCGATGTATGAAGACTCCGATTCACGCGCAAAACTCGACGATCAGACGGTGAGTTATCTGCGTGTGCAAATCGGTCTTGCACACAATTACAACGGAGATCACCCGAAAGCGATCACGATGCTTCAGGCGGCTTTGCGCGATCACGCAGAGAACGGCGCGATCAATTTAGGTCACATTTACGCAGCGCTGTCTCGCACGTATCGAATGATCAGTGAATATCCGATTGCGCGTGACTATGCGCAGCGGGCGCTCGAGAGTTTCCGTCAGAATGGTGACTGGCGAGGGCTCTCCGAGTCTTATTTCGGCGTTGGCGTGGCCGATATTCACGAAGGGAATTACGAGGAGTGTCTTGAAAACCTCGAACAAGCACTCAAGCTCATCGGTGATCGTCCGGCGGCCTACATGCTCGGCAGGATCTACGCAAACATGGCCGGCGCCTGCTGGTTCCTCAAACGTCCGCAGGAAGGCATCGATTATTTAAAGAAGGCGATTACCTACTACGAGCGCACGGATCACAAAACAAATGCTGCCAATGGTTATAACAATCTCGGCATCAATCTGATTCTGATCGGTCAGTGGGATAGGGCGCAGGAAGCATTGGAGCGCGCTCTTTCCCTCGCGACTGAAGTTGATGAGCGCGGCGCAAAAGTGCCCATGATCCTTGATTCGCTGGGCGAGTTGCACATGCTGCGCGGCGATCTCGATCGAGCGAAAGACTATCTTGGCCGGGCCGTGGCACTCGCGAATGAAAACGGAAACAAATGGTATGCGGGTCAGGCATTAAGAACTTCCGGACGCTGTTCTCTCGCGACCGACGATCCTGCTAATGCACTTGCCAAAGCGAAAGAAGCGCTTGGTCTCGCTGAGCTCATCGGCGACCGTCAGGGAATTTGTGAGTCGCGGCTGATTGCTGCCGAAGCTTACCTGAAAACGCACGAGCTCGATGAATGTAATCGAGAGCTTCAGTACGTTACTGCTGAAACTTCTGACGCAACCGCTGATCTGAATTTCACAGGCGAAGCACACCGGCTCAACGGAATGCTGAACATGGCGCGCGGAGATGCTGAGTCAGCGGCGCAGCACTTCGGCAGCAGTGTTTCTATATTCGATATGCTCGGCGACCGCTATCGTGCGGCCCGGGCACATCTTGAGTTGGGCCGTGCGTACGCGATCATCAGGCCCGAGCGCGCTGGGGAACATCTCAGCCGTGCGCTGAATACATTTCGTGACTTAGGCGCGCGTATAGATTTAACGCGCGCAGAGGAAGAGTTGAGAGAGCTTGCGCGGGCGACACCTGAGCGCATTCAGGAGCAGTCGGCATTGACGCAGCTCTTGACGCTGCGACTTGCAGAGGCAGTTGCGTCGCGCGAATTGTTGTTACGCGAGCTCGCTGCCGTGATGCGCCAGGAAACCGGTGCGCAACGAGTGATTATTACCGAGCGTGGCGAACGTAACGAGCCGAAAGTGGTCGTTGCGATGGGATGTACGCCCGCAGAGAGCGAGAAGATCGCTGTCGAGTTGGATTCGATTGAAGAGGACTCGGCGCGTGACCGTTATTGTAAAAAGCACGACGCAGAAGTGATCTTGCTGAAGTCTTCAAATGCTCCGGAAGCGAAGATGTACCTTTCGCCACGGAATCGCTCGAAGTTGCCGAGCGGAGTTTCGCTAGAGCCGTTATTGCGTGTAGTTGAGTTGGGAATGGACGTTTGTGCGTTGCGTGCGGGGGCTCAGAAGAGTGGTACTAGCGAACATTCCGATGAATTAACCGGCACCAGCCTGATGCCTGGATTTATTCACTCCAGTCCGGCGATGACGCAGCTAGTCGAGGAAGTTCACAAGATTCGATCTTCTGACGTGACTGTGTTGGTTACGGGTGAATCGGGCACTGGCAAAGAACTGGTGGCGCGCGCGATCCACGCTATTTCGTCGCGACGAGCGAAGGTTTTTGTGCCGTTTAACTGTACGGCTGTTCCGAAGGAGTTGTCGGAAGGTTATCTGTTTGGTTACCGGCGAGGCGCTTTTACGGGTGCTGTGAACGATTCGCACGGTGTGATTCGAACGGCCGCTGGTGGCACACTCTTCTTGGATGAGATAGGCGATTTGCCGCTCGACGTTCAGCCAAAGCTGTTGCGTTTTCTGCAGGAAGGTGAGATTCAACCGCTTGGTGAGCAACGACCTGCCAAGGTTGATGTGCGTATCATCGCGGCGACCAACACGGATCTTGAAGATATGGTGGCCCAGGGCCGTTTTCGTGAGGACCTGTATTACCGCCTGAACGTGATTCGGCTGCGCGTGCCGCCTTTGCGTGAACGGCGATCGGAGATTCCGACCATCGTCAACTATTACGTAAATCACTACTCAGCGAAGTTTGGTCGAAAGGATATTCAGATCACGCCACAGGCGGTCGATTTGTTGATGGTAAGTGATTGGCCCGGAAACGTGCGACAGCTTTGCAATGAGATTCAGCGCACGGTGGCTCGTGCGGAGGATGGGGCAATCATCAGACCGGAGCATCTTTCGCCGGAGCTCAAGCGAACATCGTCTCCGACTACGCCTTCCGGAGCGGCGTCAATAACTTCACTACCGCCTTCGAACATACAAACCACGGGAACCGGTACGCTGGCCGAGGCTCTGGCGGAAGTTGAGCGGCGAATGATTTCCGATGCTTTGCGCCGGCACGGCGGCAATATCTCACGCGCGGCTCGAGAACTTGGGTTGACGCGTCGCGGTCTCTATCTCAAGCTCGAGCGCCACGAGCTCAGCGTCAGTGCTTAAGTCACGTTGACAGTCCTGCGTTGCGCAATTTCCTGCGCGATTTTCGAAATTCTATCGATATCGAACGGTTTGGCTACTACCCAGTCGGCTTTTACGGCGTTCTTCGTTTCGAGGCTGATTGCGTCGGCCCAGCCACTGATGATGGCGATTGGCATGCTTTTCGACCGTTGCCGGATTTCGCTAACCAGTTCCCAGCCAGTCATCTCGGGCATGCCGATGTCAGTGAAGATTCCGTCAAATTTCCCTTTATTTTGATCGAAAAGCGCCAGGGCGATCTCGCCGCTCTGGGCCGAGACGACCTCGCAACCCTCAGATTCTAAGGCTTCGATCAACACTTCGCGGACGTGCGTTTCGTCGTCAACGACGAGCACGCGAACCTTGTCTTCCGAAGTCGAAACAATCACTTCCGAAGGGCCGGCAATTTGGGTTTCCGGCGCGTCCTTGGTCACCTTGGGCAATGAAATCTTGAAGGTGGTGCCGCGACCAGGCTCGCTGTCGACCTCGATGGAGCCGTCGTGCCGGCGGATGATACCGAAGCTGACGGCGAGTCCCATGCCGGTGCCAGCCTTGCCTTTGGTTGTGAAGAACGGATCGAAGAGTCGCTGCTTGACGTCAGGTCCCATGCCGGTGCCCGTGTCAGTTATGAGTATTACTATGCGATCACGGTTTTCCTGAGTGGAAACGCGCACTTCGCCGCCGGATGGCATGGCGTCTACGGCGTTGTAGATCATATTTACCAGTACTTCGCGGAGCTCGACGGGGTCGCCTTGGATGTGGGCTGTGCAGTCTGCGTGCAGGGCGAAGCGTATCGGTGCGAATTCGGAGCGCGTTTCCCAGCGCGGGCGCGTCATTTCGCAGGCATCCTTGAGTAGCTCGGCGACGGCGACGGTTTCGAACTCGCGGCTCGGGCGCTGGCGGGCGAAATCCTGGATACGGCGGATTATGTGGGCGCCATCCTCGGCGCTCTTGATAATTAATTCGAGGCCGGCTTCGACTTTGCCCGGGTCGTTGCTGTTGCGAAGGATCAGTT
>Ga0208338_1000121_pt1 | contig 20910 bp, 31 predicted proteins | sample ForSoiNitrogNN91_FD_187858 | JGI IMG/M metagenome (GOLD analysis project Ga0208338, IMG submission 187858) | Forest soil microbial communities from Browns Valley, California, USA, that are Nitrogen fertilized - NN91 (SPAdes) | ecosystem: Environmental > Terrestrial > Soil > Temperate forest ...
CCGGTATCGGGAGCGTCGTCGCTAAACAGGCTTGGTGAATTCCAGCGGTCCATAGAGCAAAAAGTGTGTATAATTATCTCCTGCTTTCATATTCCCTAGCAAATCAGCCTCTCTTCCGCCGTTCAGTGTGCAAAAAGCGCGCATAAACTATTTTCGACTCTTCAATAGCCGCTCTCTCTTGTCGCACGCTGCCTCGTGCATTTCGGGCAGCACATGGCCATATCGCTGAAGCGTAAAGCTTACCTGGCTGTGCCCTGCTTCGCGGCTAACCGTTTTAGCGTCGACGTCGGCAGCAAGCGAGCTCGTAACGAAAAAGTGTCGCAAGTCATACGGCCTGATCTCGTTTGGCAGATCGCCTTGCTTCAGTAACTTCTTGAAGTGGTAGCAGAGTACTGAGCCGCGAAACGGCTCACCGTCCGACTTGCACATGACGAGATCGTTATCTCGCCAGCAGGAACCGGCTCGCAGCTTTGCCTGAAGCTGTACCTTTCGATGTTCTAAGAGTTTTACCGCAAGCGCACCGGGAAAAACTACAACTCTTTCCCCGTTCTTTGTCTTTGGTTCCTGCCATTCCCACTCGCTGCCGGGAACGTGTTGGATCACACGCCGGACTTGCAGCTTTCCGCGGTTGGTGGACAGCTCCAGATCTGACCACCTGAGGCCGATCAATTCTTCCGGCCGTAGGCCGCATGTAATCATCAACCGAAAACCAAGACCGTACTTTACGTTGTCACAAAGGCTCTCAATCTGTAGCGCCTGCTCGATCGTGATCGGATAAAGCTTCGCCTTTGGCATCCCGGACTTGGTTGGGCCATCGGTGGCGTCCACCACGTTCGTCCGCACAATCCCTTTTCGAAACGCGCTCCTGAGTGCTCCGTGAAGAACCGCGCGCGCACACGCTACGGTCGCCGGCGCCAAAGTTTTGAGCATCTCAGACTGCCACTCCTCAATTTGCACCGCAGTCAGACGGGAGAGTTTTATGTTTCCAAGCATCGGTTTCAGGTAATTATCCGCGACCGACTTGTACGAGCGTTTCGTGATTCCGCGTATGCCTGGTTTTGTGTTTATCCAGTGATCCATGTAGGCGGCGAGGGTTATGGCCCGGCCGTGCACAAGTGACGATCCCTTTGCGCCCCATTCTGAGGCGAGCCAGTCTCGAGCGTCTCTTTCAGTATCAAAGGTGCGAGCCGGATAGACCCGCTTGCCCGTTCCTGAGTCGTAGCCGCGAAAGTAGCGCGCTCGAAAACGCCCATTCGGGAGTTTCTTTATGCCGGTGTGCTTCCCCATAGTCCTGCCCTCTGGCGGGGCACTATGAGAGCGCTTCGGCTTTGGCGTCAACTTTTTGGAAGTAATATCTTTCACGCTGCTACTTTTAGGGACTTAATAAACTCCTGAACCTCGGCGTTTTTGAAGCGCAGAGCCTTTTCAGTGAGGACATAACCAGTGAGCCGCCCTTCACGTTTCAATCGGTAAACACTCGTGACGTCGGTGTAGCCAAGAATCTCCGCAACCTGCTCTGCAGTAAGCAATCGATCATCGTGCGAGGAATCTTTGAATTCTTCGCGAAGAACCCTGCGGACTATTGATTCCAAGACTTCTTCGAAACTCATACCGGATACAACCTCAAATCTTTATTGCCATTCGCTTCCCTTTTAATCCTACCAGCGGCCTCCAGCTCTTTTGTGCGCCGATCAATTTGATGAAAGGTCAATACACCGAGCGCGCCGAGTTCTTTTGCCGTCCAGCCTGGATGCTGCTGAACGAGCTCAACAACGATGTCTGCGTGACGCTTCATTGCTCCACTCTTACGCATCTGATCCTCTGCTCGTTTTGAACTACGAGGATCTGCGCGCCGCGATCGCGGGGCTTCGAAGTTGAGGCTTGCTTGAATCATTGTGCGTACTTGCCTACAAGATCTCTCAACCACGCAAGCTGCCGCTCGCTGATGCCGTACCTGTCGATCTTCGCTGCCATGTCCTCGACAAACTCGGCTTCTCTGCCGCCCATGCCGTCGACTTCGGGCGCGAGCAGTTCAAGACATTTGCGCGCACTTGTTAGCCGTTCTTCAGGCGTCAAAACGTTGTCGCGATTAAAGGCTGCTCGTGTCATATCGGAATTTCCTCTGCCGATAGTTCGACTATTGGCGGCGGCTGTTTCAGCGCGGCATTCTCCGCTTCCAGTTCGTGAATACGGTCCATCAAACTGCGTGTCGGCAGATCAGAGGCGAACGCATCACGCCAACGATAATGGCTAAACATGATGTCCAGATCGCGCGTGCGTAATTGCTCAGACATACGTTCGAGTAGCTCGACTGCGCCTCGCAGTCTTGCGTTCTTCTCTGCGTGCGTGGCCGCGTTGCCAGTCATGTCGAGCACGATGATCAGAGCGCGAAAATACACATGCATGTCGTCGCGAAAACGGCGCGCGCTATCAATCGCGGAGATGGCCTTATCTTCATAAAGCCGTAGCAGTCCTTTTACCTTCTCGGCGGGCGTTCCGAAACACTGATGGTAACGAAGCCGGTCCGAATGCGATTTAATCAACTCCTGGATCTCTTCAAGTTGTGTTGTGCAATCTTTGTTTTCTTCGCTCATATTTCCCTCGTCCTATGCTCAACCTCGTAAGCCCTACCAAAGAACTCAATAATCGATCTTCTTGATGGTCCATTCAGAGCTAACAATAAGCTTCTGAACGTGTTTCTGATGTGCTTCTCTGCCAGTTCAAGACGAAATGAAGACGTAAAGTTTTGTATTCGAGCTGTGTGCTCAAGCACGTTTGGATTAATAGGCACTATTCCGTCTGCGATGTCGTGAGCGAATTCGATCCACTTCACGAAGACTGGCTGCTCAATTTGTTCGACTTCTGCGCTCATCCACGTTTCGCGTCTTGAATCTGTTTCATCTCAACCGCATTCAGCGACGGCATCAAGACATCTATCTCCGGCATGTTTTCCAGAAACTTACGCGCCGCATCTGATTGAAGACCATTCGCGACCACTTCGGTTTGCGCCGCTAAACTGAGCCGCTCGATCTTTGTAATCGCCTCTTTCTCAATCGCGGCGATGCGCGACTTCGCGGCGCGCCGCAACTCAACACGCCGACTTGCCGCCATGTTTTGGCCTCGCTCAAACCATCCAAAGCCCAGCGAAGGCGCAAACTCTTTCGGTATTCCTAACTCCCGACACCGCCGCGCAATGGCCTTGTTCGCCTCGGCCACAACCTTCTTAGCTTCGTCATGCGCCCGCTTCCAGATCTCGTCCTGATCGAATGAGTAAATTTCTGCTAGTTGAGAATCGAATTCAGCGAGCATCTGCGCCGCGCGTTCGGTTGCCATCGACTTCATTACGCGCTCGCGCTTACGAATAAGCTGGCTCAGCTCTGAGCGCTCTGATTTAGTCATTCGATCTGTGGTGCTCATGCCGCTTTCGCCTCTCGGTGTTTACGTACCAACGCAACAAACTCATTTCGCGTCAACTCAACCGCGCCTTGATGGAGTGCTACGCACCGTCGCCGCGCGTTCAGATCGTAATGCGGCATTCCTTTATTCGACGTTTGAAACCAGGCGCGCTTCAACCCAATCTTTCCTGCGAACGCATGTAGTTCGTCGAGGTTGTCAGCAATCAAGTGACAGGATTCAGGCCAGCGCCACTGTTTTGACGTTGGACAAGGGAATAGGGGATCTACGTAGACGCTCATAGCTTCACAAACTCAATCACCCATACCCACGGATTGTCAGACCATGCGCAGCCTTTTCGCTTGCCGTTGATCGAATCCCAACCGTGCGCCCACGCCTCAATCAGAGCCGGATCCCGGTGCGCGGATTCGCCCAGCCGCTGACAAGTGGTTTCGTCAACGCCTTCTGCCCGTATGTCCGCTTCGCTGATCTCCTGCAATCTCTCAACTCTGATTGACTTGATTCCGAGTGTGATGCGCGAGGCTTTACGTGGCATTCTGAGCCCGCTAATCCAGGGAGAGGCTTCGTCGCCATTCTTCCTCAGTTTTTGCCCGCCGTCACCATCAACTGCCATCGGCGTCGGGTCAGTCGCCGCATACCAATAGCCGTCGTAGTAACCATTTGGGCCGGGAGGATCAATGAACCTACTGCACCATGTTTCTCTAACCCACAGCCGATCCTGCGGGGGCTCAAGCGGCAACTGGGGCCGACCATATGGACAGCGCAGATCGATCATGTGCTTGCCGAAGTCAGTAAAGCGATATTGATAGTCGCTCTCTGGCATTGCGGAGACGCAGACGATACCCGCAGGCAAACCCTTTACAACACGTCGCGTCTGCGTCTTACGTCCTTCAAGAATGGCGCGCACCATTGGCCCAGAGAAGATAATAGGACGCTCTTTAACTTCGGTTTGTGTTGCTACTGCGCTCATGCTGCTGCGACCGCCTTTGTTTTCGGAAACTCGTTCCACTCACGACCGTCGAGTAATCGACCTGCTGCCTTCTTGTTCATTGGCTTGAATCTGACTGCCACCTCTTCTGGCTCAACTTCATAATCGTTTGAGCAGCAGTCAGGCGATATGCGCTCCCCCGCCTGATTGAAAACACACGTCCCGTTGATAAGCTCGTCGCCGTCCTTTACTTCACCGATAGGCAAGAAGCTGCCCCACTGTTTGAAGAAGAACGGAACGCCAGCCGCAACACATTGATCACGAAGTGAACGCGCCCAGTCAGGATGCATCGGCCGCGCCTTTGGACCACTCTCACCACCAACAACAACCCAATCGATCGAACCCTCCATCGTTGGTACAGCTTCAAAGTCGATCGGGCCAAGTAGCGGCTCCGCGCTGACCCATCGAATCGCGGCCGGCGTTTCCATGAGTAGCGGGATTCGTTCGTCTGCGGTCTTTTGATCTTCGACGGATGTTCCCAACCAAACGTTCGGAATTGGCCACGGCAAGAGGCCGTACTCTTTGCCGTTGAGTCCTTTGAACTTCAACGTGTGGCCCATTTGGCGCGCGGCTGACTCAAGAGGCGCAATGCTCCGGCTTAGCCGCGTCATGTAAGCCAGCATCCGCTCCGGTTCTTTGGTGAGAATCTGAAACGTATGCTGCGGGCAGAGAGCCATCACCGCAAACGCCTGATCAAGCCATTCGTCTTTAACGTTCTTATGAAACAGATCCGAAAGTGAATTGACGAACACGCGCCGCGGCAGTCGCCAGCTCAGAGGTTTTAGAATTACCTCGTCATCGAAGTTGATTCGCCCGGTCCAATTCAATTCGCCTTTGCTGTCTTTGTGGACCGTGCCCTCGAACTTCTTGGCGATCTTTGGATTTGGGTTGTGCATCATGCGCCACGCTTGCCGGATCGCGTAGCAATGCATACAGCCGGCAGATTTCTTTGTGCAACCGATTAGAAAATTCCAGGTTGCCGTGCACCATTCGATAAGAGAGTTGTCAGACATTTTCTTAATTCCCCGCTCTTGCTGATCTGCTGCGTGAACGCTTCTGACCATCGCCGATACCGAGCGTGTCTTTAACAACTTCTTCAATCGCCGCGTCGCCGCCACCGCACCGGACGCACAGACCGTTGTCTGTTGCGCCTTTTGCGCCGCACTCCGTACATTTGCGGTCTTCATAGATATTGACTTGCGGTGTCTTCTTGTCGCCGTTTTCCCGTGCAGCAAGGTTCGGCAATAACATCTGCCGCTCACGATCAGTCATCGGTCTGGTATCGACGATCGTTCCGAGATCATCGCGCGCAACGTAGACCTCGTTCTTCTTTGTATTGAAGTACTCGGTGCAGACTGTTTCGCGGTGCTCGCGCCTGGTTAGGACCATCGTGCGGACCATCGCGGCCTTACCCTCGATCTCTTCAATCTTGGTTTTGAACTCGCCCGCAATCCGCTTTGCTTCGGCCTTCGTCGCGTCGATCTCGGTTCCGAGATTCGCGAGTAATAGACCGCGCTCACGTTGTTCGTCTTCGGTTAAGTCACACGCTAGATAGCGTGACGTTTTGACTTCGGCTGGAACTGCATCATCAAGAACTTTTAGATCCGTCATCGGGTGTTTTTCCTTTCAGTAGTTTTCATCCCAATAGTCGTCATCTTCCCACTTGTCTTTGGCGTCGGTGTATTCGGATGCGCCGCCGAGCGCGCCGAACAATGCAAGCGCACGTTCACGACGGGCTACGGCCTTGTCGTGTTTTTCAATCCGGGCTTTGTAGACTTCGACGGTTCCTACCGATTCGTGTTTAGCAAGTTCGGGATCTGACATCACCTTGAGCGCTCGCTGGTATTCGTAATCTGTGTTGATCGGCGCGAGCGCGCTCAGAAGCCGTTCCAGCCGATGAATGATCAGACCGGGATTCTCACCATCAGTAAGATCGACTGTGATGTCGTAGCGGATGTGTTCGTAGTTACCTAAGTTATGAAGGCGTCCTATTCCGATTCGACTAACTTTCACTTCACTGTCAGGCATTGATTGTTTTTCCTTTCTTTGTGGTTAGGCTGTGGCTACAACTTTGGTCCCATTGCCTGGCATATACGCTGCTGGTCTGGACCACTTCCGGCGCAACGCGCGCCACTCTGGTGCATACTCCATCTCGCCTTCGTCTGGCCTGTAGAGCTGACAAAACGGCATAAAGCCCAACTCGAAGACGCGCTCGATCCGGCGCTCGGCATCTGCCAGACTCTCGCGGTCATAGCCGATCATCGTGTAGCAACGACGCTTGCGCAGTGGGATACCATCGAGGATTTTCGCAGCCCTTTCGAGCCACGGCAGATCGCTTGTTACATCGCAGGCGAACCATAGTTCGCCAATGGAGATGGAATCGAATAGCTCACGATGCCAGTCTTTAAGGAAATGCTTGTCGAGTCCGCCGTTGAAATAGATGCGCCGCCCCTGCTGTCGCAGCATGTCGAAGACGGATCGGATATGAGACTCAGAGCAGGCTAATAAGTTGGAGTCTTGCACAATCCAACCGGGCTTGATTTGGATTTCCCTGAGCGGTCGTGTGCGCTCGACGCACCACGGACAAGACTTTACGCAGCCGCGGCTAGTGATCGTGCAGCCTTCTTTAAGGAACCGTCCGGGCGTAAAGTCGCCGCCGGGGTCGCCGTAGGCTGGGCCACCGATTCGAACATCGTCATAATGCGCTGACCATGCAGCGCGCAGCCTCTCGCCTTCTTTTTTGTGCCAAGTGAAGGTAACGCTTATACAGACAGGTATTGATCGGTCCATCGGACGAAACAGCGGAGGGTCTCCGACAAACGCCAATTCGTCGGCTGGTGTCCATTGCGTTCGTGATGGAAATACTCGAATCATTTAGATTCTTTCTTGCTGGAGTGGCGAGCGTTCATGCTATGGCCTCCATCAAATCAAACAGAGTCGGCACCGTGATCTCTTTCTCGATCTCATGACAGTACTGAACTCCGTCTCTGAAATACGTTTCGCTCAGCTCGACTCCGAATCCGTAACGCCCGGCTTTGATTGCGCAGTACGGGACCGTAAACAGGCCCGCGAACGGATCGAAAACGATATCGCCGGGACTTGAATACAGATTGATTGTTCGCTCGACGATATCGAACGGGAGGGGGCAAGTGTGGTTCACTTGTTCGCGTCGGCTCTGTGACGAGTTCAGTCCGCGCATCATCTGAACGTCATCCCATACCCATGTGTTGTTTGTCGCCGGCGGCTCATAGAAGAATCCGGCGGGCAGCGCTCCTCTGCGCTCGAGATCTTCGAGCCGGGCTACGTGGGCCTCGAAGTCGTAGGGCTCGGTCTTTCGGAGCATGGAGAGCAGTTCTCTTACCTGGTCCTCTAGCCGTGACGGCATCAACACGTTTCCATTACTGCGCCAGTATGAATGGGCATCAGGTTGCCAGCGCCCCCGGCTGTAGTCGGCTTTCTCTCTTGAGACTGGTTCGTCCGCGCGCGCCGTGGTTAAGAATGTCGGCGGCTTGCGAAACAGCAGAAGATATTCAGGCAAGCCACAACCCATCTTCGTCGAGTCGCGGCACATTTCTGAATAGCCAAGTCGATAGGTTCCTGCGTTCTCTCTAACAACGTCTGTAGTGATGGTCCGGCGGCCCTCGTAGAGAAAGCCGTGCTTCTTGAAGGCCTGTACGGTCAAGTCTGAGAACTCGTCGACCTCCATCAAGCCCGACTTTGTTTGGTGCGAGTAGAGAATCCTGTCTTTGACGTGAATCGCTGCGACACGGCCGGGCTTCAAGATTCGCAGCAGTTGCGGAATGAGAAAATCCATCTGCGCGAAAAACCCGTCATTCCCATTGTTGTGCCCAAAGTCTTCGTAATTGGTTGTGTACTCATAATGGTCTGAGAATGGGATGGAAGTATGGATTAAACCAACTGAGTCCGATTCGATCGTCGACGTTTCCAAGACACAGTCATTTTGGACCGCTTTGAATCGTTCACCCTCAACGACGCCTCGCTCGACGCCTAATCGACGCTTCAGCTCCTCGTTGATCAGTCGGTGGTCCAGCCCGTACTCACGGATAATCTTGCGCATCCGCAAAACGAGCTCGTCGTGCTGTTCCCACTTCTTGCGGAGCGCCTCGACGATCGGTTCTTCGCTTTCGGCGTAGATGATATGGACATCGACCGGATGCTGTTGTTGGAATCGATAAGTGCGATGGATTGCTTGTATGAAGTCTTCAAATCGATAATCGGTTCCGATGAAGATGTTCTGATGGCAGTGATATTGAAAATTACAACCCGATCCGGACAGTTCCGGTTTTGTAGCGAGCCGCTTCACCTGGCCGCGCGCGAATCCAAGTACTCGCTCTTCGCGCGTCTCGAGATCCAGCGAGCCATAGACTGACGCTGTTTCGCCTATCTGCTTCTCAATCGCTCGGCGTTCATCTTCGAGCGTGTGCCACAGTAACCAGTTACCATCCTGATCCGTTTCAATGATCTCTTTGGCCTTTTCGATTCGCGCCGGCAGTGTCTCGCGCTTTTCTCTCGCCGTCTGCGTGATACCACGCACGGCGCTAATCAAGAGCTTTCTTTGACCCCGATTATCGGAGTACTTGAACGCTCTCGTATGGTCGACCGCGACACGGTGCCAATGCACGCGGAGCTCGGGCAAATCGTATCCCGTCGCGTCATAGCCCATGTCTGCGGGACTGTAGAGAAAGAGTGCCCAGGTTGATACCCAAAGCCAGAAGTCAGCTTCATATTGTGGGTGGATCTGAAGATCCCCGGCCTTTTCCGGGTTGCGCTTAAACCAGCGGGTAAGCGCTTGGCCGTGATCCATCACGCCAAGAAAATCAGCGTAGTAGATGATTTCCTTATAGTTGTTCGGGCAAGGTGTTGCTGTCGCGATGAATCTATACTTGACCTGTTCGAAGACGGAAAGAAAACGGTCAACAGTCTTTGTTCCGAGTGAACGAAGTACTGAGCCCTCGTCGAGGCTCACGCCGATAAATTTATGCTTCTTCGGCGTGATATTCCCTTCACGGATTCGTTCGTAGTTCGTGATCAGGAACGGGGTGTCTGCTGCTTCGACTGAGGCGTCGTCGAAGACGTACTGCCAACGAATGCCGAGACGGGGTCCGTCTTCGTCGATGAATTGATGGCGCACACCGAGCGGGCTGATTACTAAAAACTTAGAACCCGGATTTGCAGCCACAAGGACTCGGGCTATTTCAGTTTCGACCTGCGTCTTTCCTAAGCCGAATGAGAGCGCAAGTAGTGCGCGTTCTTTCTTCAAGCCCCAAAGAATCACGTCACGCTGATGCGCCTTTGTTGACGGATGAATCACTGAGACATCGAGGTCCGATCCCGATTGTTCCGTAACGCTCTGAGTCTTACCCTCCAGGAAGCGGAGGTAAGCAGCGTTATCGAATTGTTGAATCGTTGAACTCATGCTGCTCGTCTAATAATTTGCTGTTCAGTAGTCGCCTTAATGTTTCTGACTAAGCCGTTCATAATTCGCCAACAGGTTACATAGGGAATACTCGTTACTATTGCTGCTTGTTTGACGTCTTCGAATTGCAGGAGCAGTTGCTGTGCGCGCTCGACCGGAACTCTCGTGGGGTTATGTTTTCGTCGGTAACGTGCGTTGCAATAATCCGCGTAGGCCCTTTTACATCGACGACAGCGACAGCCGCGCCAAAAGGATCGGAGATCCTTTGTGCAGATCGGACAGTTCTTTGTTTGAGCTTCGCTCATCGGTGATTACAAGCCTCGCCGTATTCGTATTCACGGCCCAACGTGCTATCGAACCTCTTAAACCGTCTTGTTCCGGTCCCGTTGCAGTGAACGCAAACCTCTTTCGCGTAGACCGGCTGCTCCATTGGTCTCAGAGCCCGCTCCGCAGCCTTCATTTCGGTCCAGGTTGCGCACAGTTCTGAAGCGTCAAGCACGAAGGTGCTCGCACGTGTTTGCCGAACGTGAACAAAAACTTCTGCCAAGCGATACTCGGGAATGATGTCCTGAAGCGTTAGCGTCCAGGAGTCCACCATTAGATCGAATTCTTCGTTAACCGGCTTGGCCGGATTCCCGGCGAAGTAAAGATTCAACTGATCCATTACCGAGGCGGCGTAACTCGGCCGCACGTTCGCGGTTCCTGATTGTTGCTGCGTTCCTTCGTTCAGCAGCCGTCTGATGTGGTCCGGATTGACTTGTTCCATTTCCGCTTCCATTCTGGTTTTCGGTCCCTCGTTTCTTCAGGACCGCTACGATGTATTCCAGGGGCGCTACAGGGGTCTGTGCGAGAGTCTCGATCATGGCAGCAGCGACGGGCGCACGCCCGTACTGTTTCAACTGTCGGCCAATGAAGCTCCGTGCGTTGTGGTCCGTCACGCCTGATGCTCGAAGGGCTTGAATTCCGAGATTCCAGATTGCAAAGTTTTCAATCTGCTCAGGGGTTTTCAACGGCGCTTCGCCGCAACCGTTTTTTGGTTGCGTGTTTTTATTTCTCTCAAAAACAGGATCTTCGGAAGAGTCTACGAACGATCGATCTTCTGAACCTGAAGATGAACTTGGATCTGAAAATGAAGATGACGGGCGTAGCGGGCGCCCGCTCGCGTGAGAGGGTGAAGGGTTAGGTGCAAAGTTTTTGCTCGCACCCATCCCCCCCTTTGGTGAAAGGTCAGGTGAACTGTCAGGTGGTCCTTTAGGTTCGCCCTCTCCCCGGATGCGTCGAAGATATTCATCTCGGACCATGCGCGAGGAATACCAAATAGGACCAGGCTGCGCTTCCACCAGCGTTACAGGCGGTCCATCCTTACGGCCAGAACGCGGTGTGTAGATCAGGGGCTCGCAAGTCTGCCCCGGATCAGCGCCTTTTAAGATTTGCTTTTCGACTAGCTTTCGGAGAGCGGCCGGCGAGGCGTGGACTGCTTGCGCGAGCTGCTTCAGCGGCCATCGAATGACGCCGTATTCATCTTGATCATGCATCACGCACATTACGTCCATCCAAATTCCTCTTTCAGCGTGAGAACAGCAGCGTAGTTTGGCGTTTGATTGCCAGTCTGCTACATAGAGCATCAAATAGGGACGCTTCATTGTTCTCAGTGAAACTGTTTCGGAAGAGTGTTTAAGCCGCCGCCTTGTTCTTAACCCTGATATCTACCTCGATCGGGACAAATTAAAATTCACTGTGCCCGATATGCCGCTGATAACTTAGCCTCTTGTCGGTCCCGAAAGACGTGGGCTTCTTGAATGCTCTCTGTAGTTGCTGGAGCAAAGTCTGACCAGCCTTTGAGGTAGATATCTTTGCCCTGCATCTTGCTGTGAAATGATTCAAGAAGTACCCACATGGTCCAAGGCCCTTTCTAAGTCGCAGCTTGCGCTAACGCTGACTCGATATCTGTTTCGTCTTTTCGGCGAAGCTTTTCGATTAGTTCCGGGTATTTAGCGTCGGACGATTGACGCATCGGCATGACAAGAAAGAAGCAGTCGTCGCGTTCGTATTCGATAACTACAGCCGCGCGAGGTTTAGGGTTGTTGCTTTCCGTGTCACTCGAACCGCTCCAAATCGCAAGGTGCGCGTAGGGCGCGCCGCTGGCTTGCGCGCATCGTTCAAGGTATTCCGGGTTGTAGTCGTTTCGTTCGACGTCGGGACTCCATTTTGGTAGCACCTTGCGCCAGTCGGGGAACTCGCCGGGCTCGACTATCCCCGAGAACCTCACAACCTCTCTGCCTCGATCAAGCAATCTCGCCGATTCGTCGTCAGGTACTTCGAGAATCCGCTCGCCCGTACACATGTCGGAAAGAGACTTGTTAAAAACGAGTGTCACGCCTTCACGTTCACATTCGCCGCCCGTATCGTGAAAGACTGCCATCGAGTGTCCGTCAGTTGCGATAACGAGCACGCCCTTTTCGGGATGCGGCTCAATGCGAAGAGAATGAAGCGCGTATCGGCTCTCTTCTGTTGTTACAAACAGACCAGCCTCACGGTAATAATTAGAATGAATCCGTGCCTTCATGCGTCCTCCTGATCGGAAAATTCTGTGGCCCGTTACTTCTCACGGCCAAGCCACACAACTCACAAGGCGATGTTCCGGTGTCCAGAACGGGATCTCACCGCCCACCCGGTATCGTTGATCCATGCATAAGGCAGTGTGTCGCCCGACCCGCTTACACTTTTCGTGTCGCGCTGTCTTTAGCATCGGTCTCACGTTATGGCCGACAACGCCAGATCTAACGCCTCACTGGAGGCCCGCAGTCACGACTGGAACAGTCGCCAGCATGTTGCCTGTAGGTCTGCGACACCGTGATTCGCCGCGAACGGCGAAGCCGAACCTGTCAAAGAATCTGAAACGACGGGGAGCGAGCCCTTGCCCCTCAATGAACCCGCTCCCGCTCTGCCCACGATCCCCAAAGCGCGGGCCTCCCACAATCAATCCTTGTATTCCATCAATCCGTCTTTTAGTTGGACCAGTTCATCCAGGCTGAGAGCGTTAATATCTCTGCCGCCGGTGTGGTGTTCGATCTGCTCTTCGGTGAAAAGTTCTTGGATGGACTTGCGGATCTTTTTCTTTTCTTCGGCTTCGTTCACCACCACGCGATCATCGTCTTTCTTGCTGTCAGATAACCGTTGCGGAGCTTTGATATTATCCTCAGGTAGTTGCTCCAACTCTCCGGCCGGATGAAGTTCGATCGGTACGTCGACCGTGAATTGCTGTGGCACCCCCACTTCGGCGCGCTCGTCCAGAGAAACCGCGGCTTGAGCTTGCGCAGACTTCGGTAACAGTTTGATCAGTTTTCGCAAGACGGTCTTTTTGAACATCCATTCCGGGCTAGTTTTCCACGGACCAGTTGCAGCGGACTTGCTGTAGCGATCACGGTGCTGCTCGATCTGCTCAACGGTCATTACCTCAAATTGCTGACCGCCGCTGTTTAGCGTGGCTCCAGCCCAGTAGATAGTTATTTTTCCGCGATCACCTAATGATTGCTTGTGGTGAATAAAGGGGTCTGTGCCCTTCGCAAAATCAAACTCATCGTTTTCACAGACCTCCTGCACATCGATCGTCTTGAGCTCGCCAGTATTGCGGACCAGTTTGAGCAAGCCTTGGTAGCCGGGGATGAGCTGGCATTCGTAAGCGCCTTTACCGCCTTTTCCGTTCGGAGCGTCTTTATTCCAGAACGGCACGAGGTACGCTTCGCCTAAAACACCGTCCGGCTCGAGTCCAAGAATTGACGCCTGGACCACACAGCCCGCGATCGTCGCTGGACTGCATTGTTGAAGCCTTTCGCTGCGGCTAACCGCCGTAAGCGCAACGCGGATCATGCGCTCAGGCGTTAAGTGTCGCGGCAGGGCCATCGCGATCTGTTCTTTGTAGCGAGTGAGCAGATCTGAAACGGTATTCAGCGTTTGCACCTGCGAAGTTTTTTGTAGACTGACTGTGCTCATTTACGTCCTCTCGTAGCCACGCGCTCGCGGGTAGCCTTGCATCCCGGCACGTTGAAAAGATTCTTCTGTGATCGAGCTGCCGCATTGAGTGCAGGCTCGTTTGCTTGTAGGTAGCAGAGATATGCCGCCGGATTTTGGGCCGCAGCTTTGACCAGCGTTATTAAACTGAAATTTTCAGCACCCCAGTTTTCCCGCGTCGGAACCGTTTTGTTGTATGTGGGAGCTGCCGATACTCTCGTCATCGGAGCCGGCGAAGACAGCACCGTTTCAATCTCTTCGGCATCGGCGCCGTGGCGCTCGGCGTCGATCGCGGCTTCTAGCTGTTCCTCTTCCGCGCGCGCCGCAGCCTCAGCCTCAAGGCGTCGCTGCTCTTCCGCGCGCAGTCGTTCTTGCTCTGCGTCCCATACCCCGATCATTCGGCTTAAGGTGGACTTGTCTTTTTGGACCGGCGCGAGCATTTCCTTTTCAGCTGAGCAGATGGCTTTGTGTGCTTCGTGAGCCCTTTGTTTCAGCGGTGCGTAGTGCTCCGTGATCTGCTTTTCCAGATATGCAGCCGCTTCGAATTTGGCCGCCGCAAGATCGTAGCTCGCCTGATCCGTAATCCTCAGAACTTGAATTTCGCCGCGCAGTGCCAATGCTGTTTGCTCTAAGCCAGGATCTTCTAAAACCGCGCTCATATTCCTAACTCCCTTCGTATATGAAAGACGTCAACTATCGACTGCCACTTCCTGTAATCAGCGTCGTAATCTTTCGGCTCGTAAACCTGTAAAAAGTATTTCCCGTTCGGTTGTAATCGAAGCTCCATGCGCACGTATTTGCGCGGAGACGCGAGACATCCAACATAAGCAACAGTCTGGTATCGCGTGACCTTGCTCGAAGCCCCAGACTTGATATCAAGCAAGCAGAGACGTTTTTGGTTGAGTTTCCCTACGCGATCGGGAGTGCCGGCATAACCTAAAAGATCGTTGTAAACAGGGGTTTCAATATCAGTGGGCTCAAAAGATGTTTCAGTGCGAAATTTGCGATACGCCTCGATATAACCAATCAGTGCTTGATCTAAATTCGATTCGTCTAGATCGTTTTGATCGTCGTACCAGCACGCTGCATGAACCGCGGAACCTCGCCAGGCGCCGGCAGATGTGAACCAGCGATCGTCGACAATGCCCGAACCCCTCAAGATTTCCGTCACGCTCGGCAGAATCTTATCGGCAAGCGAATAGACGTGAGTCTGCCGATCGAACAGGAATGCCGGGTTGGCGCTCATTGGAACGACCCCACCAACGCATAGGTAAGAAAGAAGGCCGCGAAGATCAGCCCGGTCGCGATAAGAATCCAGCGAGCGTCCCGCCGCTCATAGCGGAGACACTCTCGACAGTTACACCTGCTACTCGGGAAAAACCGTTGCTTGGAATTGAGACGTATAGTAGGATGATGGGCCATAAGGCTTAACCCTGTTCACTTAATTTCGATCCGGCGTTTCTTTTGCACGAGGCGCCGGATTAGTTTTTCAAACCGTTACCAGTTCAGACTCTTCCACTTGGGCGCGCAGTTCAGCGCGACGATTCATTTCTGCTTTGATTAAAGGAATTAGTTTGGCGCGGCGTTCGGTGTCACGACGTTCAGCGAAGTAGGCGTCCCTCTCCGGATCGTTCCAGGCGCCTGCGGCAAGGCTGTAGTAAGCGATTTCGACTGCCGCCCGGTCCGGAGATTCAACCAACTCATTGTAGTGACTCGTATCGCCGAGTTCTTCATTAACAAGCGATCCTCTGAGCGCGTGGTTAGCAGTAGGAATTCCCACAAAACAGCAACACGAGTGAAATGAGAGCTTTCCGTCTTCGGCGTGAGCGAGCAGCGCGGCCAGCTTTTCATCTGAGTAATGCGTCTGCATGAAGCCTGTCAGGATCTCTTCGTTAGTCATTTCAACCCTTCCAAGATATTTATCTATTCGAAACCTTTTCCAGCGAATAAAAAATCGTTTGAAACCTTGCTTTCTATTGAGTCCATCTTGCGGTCGTGCTATAAGTTCGAGCCTTCCATTAAGGGGCGAGTTAGTGCCCGCCCCTTATTCGTCACCCAACCGCCGAAGAAGCACCCCCATGCCCTTGAACGGCCAGATGAAAGTTTGACTGGTCCAGGTCCAACTTATGCAACATGCACCAGTCCAAGCCCAGCTCGTCAGCCGCTTTGGCTGCTGTCTTGTTTGTAGACTTGCCGTTGAGAACCTTACGTACAGTTTCGTATGGCTGTCTTGTGCGTCGCGCGAGCTCCTGAATGCTTATGCCAAGCTGCTCTAGCTGCCACTTCATTAACTCGTGGTTGTAGAACGCGGGATATCGCCGACGATAAGCGAAAGTTCGTTGCATGGAGGCGCACTGTAGTCCAATATGAAAAAGTTGTCAACCACTTTTTCGCGTTTTATCGACGAAGGGTCGCCGAACGAGTCTGCTACAGTTCTTGCTATGCCTCGACGCAAAGGCTCCGGCAAGAAAAAGCCGGTGACGGACTTTCAAAAATACCTTGCGAAAATAATAGATGAGAGCGGCTTGAGTAGAGCCGACATTGAACGTCTGTCGACCGCCGATGGCTGGCGAATACCGGCCTCAACAGTAACCAGCCTGATGGTTGATGTCACCAATCATCAAATCAAAACGATTGAATGTCTCGCCCGCGTGCTTGGAAAGGATCCGTTGGAGGTCATCAGCATGGCGCTTGATGAACCGCCGTCGGCAGATAGATCGTTTGCCGAGAGCCGGATATCTACCGCATGGAATCTTTATAGGCGACTTGAAAACAATGAAGATAGAAGAGTAGCTGATCGCATTCTGGACGCACTTATCGCGCATTTGCGCGAATCACCTCATCGGTAGCTGCGTAATCTTGCCGCCCTTTTTCACTTTCGCTTTCCCCACCCTTGAGGAACGGTACTCATTGCGAGCTCGATTTCCGTGATCAGTGCGTGAGTGAAGGAATTGTTCAACCCGTTCCGCTTGGGCGTCGGCGATAGATCCAGTTGCCGTCCTACTCCACAGAAACAGATCAAGAAGTGTCGCCACTTCATCAGGGCAACAAGCATAAAGAGTCTGCGCGCATTCGAGAGGATCGATCATACTGCTGGCCTTACAAGAGATCGGCGCAGGGGAGCGGGAGGGCGAGACTATAGCAACACAGCGCTGAATGTTCTACGCAATTTAGAAAAAATTTACGGGAACGCTTTAGCAGATCACGGGATTTCTTGCGTCTAAGGATTTGAAATCACGACGCGCCGAAGAATTAGAAACCACGTTTTCCAAAGAGTGACTTGGCACGACGCCTTTTTGTGGGAGCGCAGTCTGACATCGTCGATAGTTTTTTTAGAAGTAACTGGCGAGTGATGCCTAGACTTTGCGCGGCTGGGGGGATCCGATTGCCGTGCAACTTCAAGGCGTGTTTTATAACTGAGTGCTCAATCCGGGTCAAAACATCGCGGAATTTTTGGTTGAGTGTTCGCGTATTCTTGAATAGATTTAATAGTTCCTCGGAGGCCTCTTCACCCTGTACGTGATCTCCGATTGTTTCGCAGATCTTCGAGGCTAATTCGAGTTGAGCCAGGGCTCGGTCGGTCCCCATGCTCATCAATGATCGTCCGTGGGTGATGAGCGCCTCGGCGAGCCAAGCCTGATTGTCGCCAACTTGGAGCAGTGCGACTGCGCGGCGCGCGAGGGGCTCCGCTTCAAATGGACTGTTTTGGGCTAAGAAAATCTTGGCGGATTGATCCAACGCCCTTGCCTCAAAGGCGCGGTCTCCCAGCTTCTGAAAAAGATGTACGGCTCGCGTGGCCGCGTTATGCGCCAAACTAAATCGCCCCTGCTCGATGTAAACGTTGGACACGTTGTTGAGAGTGACGCCGACATATAAAACGCTCCCAGCGCTTAAAAAACATTCTTCCGCTTCATCGTAGTCGGCGATTGCCTGATCAAGATTCTGAAGCCGCCGTTGTACGTTGCCGCGTTCGATGAAGTAGTTCCCGCGAAAAACAGGCGAGACCGCCTCAGCCAGCGACTTCACGGACTCAAGCGTCTCCCATGCCTTTTGTAAGAAACCCTGTCGCTTGAAGGCTGTGGCTTTCAAAACACTAGCACCGATTACTACCTCTGAGTCAGATTCCGTGTTTAGCGCGATATCGGCGATCGCGAGGGCTTCGTTATATTCCCCCGCGTCGCTGTACGCCGTTCCTAGATACAACTGCGCCGCGTGCTGCTCAGGCTGTCCGGAAAGCAGCCGCGCACTCTCACTAAGCATGTCTTTGGCGGCGGCTAATGTCTTCCCCTCTCTCGTTCGCCCCAGTCGGATCGACAGCACGCCGCAGGCAAGCAATAGAAGCGCATATTCCCTATTCGCCATTCCGCGGCGCGCCGGTTTCTCGCCAATGCCTGGCCAGCCACTGCCAAGCGAAGCTGCCGCAGCCGCATAGTTCCCGCCCCGAATCAGATCCAACGGCGCCCACTCTATCGCTAACAAACCCATCTCGAAACTCCGGTTTCTAGTGCTATTATCTCCCACGCATTAACAACTTACGAAGGAGCACCCCGTAACATGAAAAGGCTACTTTTTTCCCTTGTTTTATCTCTCTGCTTGTCTGCCTCCGTCGCCGCCGGCGAAATCGACGGAACCGGTAAAACCCCGCCACCACCGCCGCCAGCCTGTACCGAAAACTGCACAACGAGCACACAGCAGACCCCTACTGAGGACGACCCATTGCTGCTTATGTTTGAAATCCTGGCTGGAACGCTTGTCGCAAGGTAGTTAGCCAGTTATTTCGCCGTGGCTCTGAGCCGCCGTCTCTTCGGCGGCTTCGGGGCTCTTGTGCCACCTTCTGACGGCCGCCCGCCCGGCTGATGAACGTACCGATCCGCGTCTTTCACGTGGATCATCCAGATCCCGCCAATCTTCTCTGCCGCAAGCTTCCTGCGCTTAATCAAGCTGAAAACCCACGGCTTCGTGCAGCCCCACCGCTCGGCTACCTGCGCCATCGTTAAGAGTTGCAGTGACATGTCGGCGCGAAACTATATACGCCCATAAATAAAATTGCAAGACTCGAACGTGACAGCGAAAGGCGAAATCACGTTGTATATCGACGTGATATCGCTTGACAAACTATTTACGCTCATTTATAGTTCTCTCCCACGGCGCACAAGGAGCGCTGAGAAAGGTAGAGATGAAACGGAAGACCCAAAAGGTAAACAAGGCTGATTGGAAAGAGTTTTGTGGCGGCTGTAGCGCCGCGCTTACCGAATGTGATCGCGGGGCTGAGCAGTGCACGAATTGCAAAAGGCCGCTACCACGTCTCGATGTTTTCCAGCAGCACGTTCACGTACAGGGATACCCGCAGATCGTCGTCACGCGCCTGTTTTATTACCAGTGGCTCAAGAAGCACGGTCTACGTAATCCAAATGAGATGGCGCGCGGTTTTGACTCGCTCGACTATGCGGCGTTTGGACGCCCGTCGACGGATGCGCCGCTCACAGAAGAGAAAGACCGTGATCAAGAGCTCCGATTCTTGGCGAAGGAATTAAAGAAAGCTGGTTACAGGCGAATGCTTCAACCGCAGATGGCTAACGTCGTCGCATAACGTGGTAGCTCGGAGAAACGTAAAGAAGATGCAGAACGGATTTGATTTCGAAACGGTGGCGCAAGCGGAGCGGGCGATTAGTTCGATGTTCGCTCGCGGAACCGACGGATTCGAGCGCCTGATGGCTCGCGCAACCATTCGCGAGCGTGGCGATGTGGAAAACCGCTGCGAAGTGTTTGAAGACTCGCGCTGCGAGCGACGGGCGACGCGGACCGTTGAGGAACCGTACACACCGGCACGAATCAAGGTTGAGTGCTGCGACGAACACGCTGCGGACTTGATCGCGTTCGGTTACAAAGCGTTGGAAGCCACTCAAGATGGAAGGCGCGACGAGGATGGGCGTTGTTGGAGATGCGGATCGCGCGTCGAGTGCTCATGCCCGGTAACGGTCGTTGTCTGAGCGAGAGGGGAAACGATGTCATATCTATACCCTGAAGATATTCCCATCACGCTTCTAACATGCTCCGCGTTGGCTTCTGAAAGCATATTTGTCGTTGAGCGCAGCGTCTCCACTTATAACCTTGTCAACATGAAGCACACGCTTGAGGACGCTTTAGTTGCGATTGATACGGCCATAGCCCTACAGCGGGCCGGATGGGACTCAGAGTCACGGCGTAGGGCGTTGAAGGCACGCGGCAATCGCGAGTTTAAGTTGTTTTGCGAGCGGCAACGCTGACTCTGACAGCTCGCGCTGATCTTCATTGAAAAGAGGGACTAATGCCCAATAATCGAGTAGCAAAGACGGTAGCCGAACACAAGGCGCAGCATCCAGAACGTTTCTGCAAGACGCGGCGCTGCCTTTGGCAGACCGCAGAGATCGGCCCGAACGATGAATTAATCCTTAGCGCAAACCCGTGCCGCAGGCACGAAGTAGACGCGTGGCACATCCCGGCCCCGCTCACGGCTGAGACGCGCGAGCTCGCGGAAGACACATTTTCAAGGATTGAAGGATCAATAGCTGTTCGTGACGCCCATGCGCGCAGGTTTGGAGAGTGATTAACCATGACTCAAGAAGAAACTAAAGATCTTAAAGCTGAACCAAAGGGCAGCAGCATGGACAGTTGTTAGAGCCTCTGCTCTGTATCGCGATCAACTGCTCTCTAATGACGAATGCGATCGAAAAGCAGACGAACTAGCAGAGGTTCTTTACACAAAAGCCATCGCCTGGATCGTGGATCAAGAAGTTGCGCAGCTTGAGCAGCAGCAAGATAGAGAGGCCGCGTGATGCTTTATCTGGATTCAATAGGTGAGCCAAGCGAGCACGTCCAAGCGCGTGCCGCATGGATCTGGGTGAGGAAGGTCAGCAAGAAGGTGGCGGAGCTAACTGGAATCTTTGAGTTTCGCTGTACGCCGCACGGCCCCTATTTCGATCACAAGTCAAAGACAAAGCGCCGCGTGACAGTTGACGTGCTGAGACGCACCGCAAAGTGTGTTGACTGGTATTCAGGCGAGCCCTGCCAGGCAAACGCC
>Ga0208338_1000124_pt1 | contig 20216 bp, 14 predicted proteins | sample ForSoiNitrogNN91_FD_187858 | JGI IMG/M metagenome (GOLD analysis project Ga0208338, IMG submission 187858) | Forest soil microbial communities from Browns Valley, California, USA, that are Nitrogen fertilized - NN91 (SPAdes) | ecosystem: Environmental > Terrestrial > Soil > Temperate forest ...
ACGTCGCGAACCTCCTGCTGGCTCGCGCGGAATCGCGTCATCGTGAGTTTGCTGTTCGACTCGCACTCGGCGCCGGTCTCAAACGAATGGTCCGACAATTCGTCGCCGAAGGTTTCGTACTCGTTTTGATCGCGATGATTCTCGGAGTCGCGCTCGCATTCGGAGGGTTGAAGGTACTCTTACTGTTTGCGCCTGACAGTGTTCCTCGTACGGAGGAAATCGGCGTTGGTCTTCGCGTACTCGGGTTTACTGTGGCGGTTGCGGTCGTCGCTGTGTTTCTGTTTGGACTCGCGCCATTGGCCCAGGTGAGTGAACGTAACCTCGCTAACTGGATCCGCGGAGCCGGGCAGCGCGCAATTCGTGGAGGCGGGCAGACGCTTCGCAAGGGTCTCGTGATCGCAGAGATTGCACTCGCAGTGATCCTCGTCATCGGCTCGGGCCTGATGATTCGCGCTTTCTGGAAGTTGCAACAAGTCAACACCGGCTTTGATCCAAAAGGTGTTATCAGCTTCAGCTTGAATCTTCCCACAGTTAAATACAAAGCACCCGAGCGCCAGCAGTTTGTAGATGCTCTCGAACAGAAACTCAGCACGATTCCCGGTGTGGCCACCGTCTCCATCGCCAGTGGAATACCTCCGTTACGCCGCATCAATGCCAACGACACCGAGATAGAAGGCTACCAGCAAACTCCTGATAGCCCGGCACAGAACGTCGACTACTGGAATATCGTCGGTAACAACTACTTCAAGACGATGAAGATCCGCTTGTTGGAGGGACGCACGTTTGAGCCGCAGGACGACAACCCTGACGCCATGAAAGTTGTGATCGTCAACCAGGCGCTCGCGAAGAGGTTTTGGACCGGCAGTCCGATTGGACGGCGTGTGAATCCCGGGTTTGCCGATCCGAAAGTGTGGATGACGATTGTCGGCGTGGTTGAAGACACCAAGAACGCCGGTATGGATAAACCCGCTGGGCCAGAGCTCTACTTTCAAGTACGACAGGTGAATCAGTTTCTCGGGTCGAACGTAAATTTTGTCGTTCGGGCCGCGAATGATTCCGCGCAGCTCGAAGGCTCGATACGCAATGCCGTGCGTGACTTGGATTCGACTTTGCCTGTCTACAATCTCTGGTCCATGGATGAAGTGGTGTCGAAGTCGATGGTCCAACCGCGCTTCCTCGCGTTACTGCTTGCGACGTTCTCCGGGATCGCGCTGTTCCTGGCGGCGATTGGTATTTATGGCGTGATGGCTTACTCGGTGGCGCAGCGCACGCAGGAGATCGGAGTGCGCATGGCGCTGGGCGCGCGACCGCTTCACGTGTTACGACTCATCTTTCAACAGAGTCTCGGCATGCTGCTCATGGGCACCGTCATCGGTCTGGCAGGCGCATTTGCCCTCACGCGATTGATGCGCACCCTCCTGTTCGAGATAACGGCGACTGATCCGCTGACGTATGTAAGTGTGATTGGCCTACTGACTGTCGTGGCGTTGCTGGCGTGCTACATCCCCGCGCGACGCGCAGCGAAGGTCGATCCGTTAATAGCATTAAGATACGAATAGTTCTAAAGACGAATTAGCCACAAAGAGGCACAAAAAGCTCAAAATAAGCAGAACATGTTTTGAGCTTTTTGTGCCTCTTTGTGGCTGAACTCCTCCTAATGGTCCAAGAAAATGTCGCAAAAACTTGTTGACACTTGTTTGTCGGCATCTTAGACTCTGCAAGACCTCCAGCATTAGCGGAGGTTTCATTTCCAGCTAATCAAGACGCAGCCCGAGAGCGGTTGAGTCTTCCGTTACCTCAGCTTCCTAAGATTTTCTCCCACTCAGGGACTTTCAGACGACCCATGCGCAACCGGCACGGATGGAGGCGAAAGTTTGTTACTTTGGCGGGAACATTCCTGTTCCTGCTGCTTTTTACTGCCTGCCCAAAGGTTCCTAAAGTCGTGCGGACCACCGTCCCGGGAGCCTCAGGCAACAGCCAGCTCGACGTGAAGGTCCACATCTCACCCAAAGCCAACAACAACAACCCCATCGCAGTCGACCTCGTGCTCGTGTCAGACAAGAAACTGCTCCAGGAGTTGATGAAGATATCGGCGAAGGAATGGTTCGAGAAGCGCCAACAGTTTGAAATGGACCATCCGAAGGAAACCGCCCTCGCTACACAACGTTGGGAATGGGTGCCGGGACAACAAGTCCAGGTCGATCGCGTTCCCGTCAAATTCGAAGTTGTTGGTGGAGTCGTTTTCGCCAACTACTTCAACGCCGGCACACATCGAGCTTCGATCGATCCCCGCAAAGGAGTTCTGATCACACTCGACGACGAGAATTTCTGTGTGCAGACCCTCAAAGCCCCGCCAAAGCCCTGCGGACGTGTAAGTAACAGCAACCAAGGATCCAAATGAACGCTTACGAAATACCCGACGCTATTCAGTGGCACGAAGGTTTACTGCTAACGCCCCAGCATTTTCAGCAGATGTCTTCGCGACACGAGGCGCTGGTCCAATACGGCAACCTGCTGGTTTCGCCCTTTTGCTGGGGCGTGCGCCGTTTCAAACATCACGCCATCAGTCTGCCGGCGGGCAAGCTGCGCGTGCTTGAGCTCGAAGCCGTAATGCCGGACGGACTTGTTGTGGTCCATGGTGTCCACGGGCCAGACAGAGACGGCGTGCTGGAAATAGATCTTGCCGCCCACGCCGAACAGATGGGCCACGGAGGTGCGCTCGTTCACGTTGCTGTCCCTGCACGATTAAACGGAAACGGCGATTCAGCGCGTTACGAGCCATTCAAGGGCGGACTCGTTGCCGATGAAATCTCGGCGGGAAAGCCACGCCCGATTCATCGTCTAAAACCACGGCTCAGCCTGCACGTCGGCGACAAGGTTCCCGGTGATCACCTCGGCTTTCCATTCGCGCGTGTGATCTATCGCGACTCTTCGTTCACGTTCGACGAGAATTTCATTCCGCCGCTTCTGGCTGTTCCCGTCAAAGCTACGGATGGCGACACGTCTTCTATTGCCGCTCAGCGTTTGGGCGAGATGTGTTCGGAGCTGGCGCAGCGTGTCCGCAAACGAGCGATGTATCTCGCAGACGAAGCACGAACGCCGTCTGCCAGTCATCGTTTCGGCGGAGCGCTGGAAATCAGAACGCTCATGCACAGTCTGGTCGGCGCGCTGCCGGGTTTTGAAGCGGTGCTACAAAGTGGTTGCACACATCCTTACCTGGTCTATGTCGCGCTCTGCAATTTGGCCGGTCAACTGGCGGTGCTGGGAACGGAAATGGTCCCGCCTGCTTTCAACTGCTACGGCCATAACGATCTTCACGCGACGTTCCGACCGGTTCTGGATTTCATCGATCGCTCGATGGACCAAGGCGTTCCGGTTTCTTACAAGACGTTTCCTTTCCGTTATCACGAGGGCGCCTACGAGCTGCGTTTTGAGGGAACGTGGATGAAGAAGCGCCTTGCGATCGGAATGAAGGGCGAGCGCGGGATGTCGGAAGCTGAAGTCGTAAGGTGGGGCGAGAGCTGTTTGATCGGCTCGCAAAACAGAATCGACTTACTGAAAGCAAATCGAGTCAGAGGCGCCACAAGGAAACATTCAGAGCGGGTGGGAGACGTCGTGATCTCAAAAGACATGGCGTTGTTTTCGTTGATCGTCGACGAGAGTTTTGTCGAACCAGAGAAGCTATTGCAGATCATCAATCGCGAGGGACCAAGACCATGCGAAATCATTTTGTATGTAATGGATAACTAGTTCACGCCTGCCCCATAGAAGGAACCTCATGTCGGTAAGCATCGCAAACGAATCTTTTCTGCTCACACAGTTCCGTGAGTTTTACACCGAGGTCATTAATCTCAAGCAATTGATTGAGAACAGCGGTGGAATGTCTCGTGTCGAGGTTGCCCCGCCGGAAGAGACGCTGGCCCAGCCCGGTAATGGCAACGTCACTGCAAAGCTGCCGCCACTCGAAACCCTCGCGCTGCGAACGTTGTCGGGATCGGAAAACATCACGGCACTCGCCATTCGCGGCGCTGTAGACAGCACCGGCCAACTAGATCAAACAAAGCTCACGCGCCTGGTTTGGCAAAACCTGATTACGTTGTTCCGGCGCAATGCCGTGCAGATCATGCGCGCCGCCGGCAATCCCTCGGACAACTATTTCGAAGCGCAATACGTGATGGCGTCTTTTGCAGACGAGATATTCATTCATCTCGACTGGGAAGGTAAGCGTGCGTGGACCTCAAACCTGCTCGAGACGGCGCTGTTTCAAACTCACGTCGCAGGCGAGGTATTTTTCGACAAGTTGGACCAACTGCTGCGCGATCGCGATCCGGCGCAGAAGAGTCTCGCCGGAGTTTACTTTGCGGCGTTGTCGCTTGGCTTTCGTGGCAAGTATCACGGGTTGAACGATCACGGGAAATTACGTCGTTACCGGCAGGAATTGTTCGCTTTTGTCTTTCGTCAGCCACCAGATCTCATGAACGAAGCAAAGGTCGCGTTCCCGGAAACTTACGTCAAGAATTTAAGAAAAGAGGAGCGCAAGAAACTCACCAACCCGCGCGTGTGGCTGGTCGTCTTTGCGGCGGTGGTGGTGATGTATGTCGCCGGCTCGCATGGTGTTTGGCTGAGTTTGACTTCACGTATCGAGAGCGTCAACCAACGGATCGTCGAGATCGAGAAGCGGCTGGACACAATGCCGCCGCCCGCCAACTGACCGTCTTCAAACAATGACCCTGCTCAACATAGTTTTGATACTGATCCTGATTCTGCTGCTGACGCTGGCGGTCTCGTTCTTTCTCTACCTCGTGATCAGGCGCACGCGAAAAGTTTCATTTACGCCGGACGAGCAGGTTAAAGATCAACCAGAAGAGAAGAATCCTTCGCCGGTCGAGTTTCTGCAATACGCTTCCGACCTCGAGCTACGCACTTCATTCCGGCGCGCGTTGCGTGTGCTCAAGCACCACGTCACCGGACGCGATTACCGTTATCGCGCTCCGTGGTATCTGCTGGCGGGGGAATCGAAATCGGGAAAGACTTCGCTACTCGACAGCAACGGTCTCAAGCTTTCGATCAACGACGCCATTGAAGGCAAGTCGCGGCAACTGAACTGGTACTTCTTCGACGATGGCGTAGTGATCGACGTGCCCGGCGACTTCGTGCTGCGCGCCAACAAGACTGCAAACCACCGCGGCTGGAATACGATCATGCGGTTGTTGCAGAAACACCGCCCGCAAAGACCTCTCGACGGCATCATCCTGACTATTCCCGCCACGGATCTCACCGGCTGCGATCAGGACAACTGGGAATTTGAGCTGGAGCAGAAAGCAACCTGTCTCTACAGAAAACTCTGGCAGGCCCAAAGGATCCTGGGCATGCGCTTGCCCGTCTACATAGTGATCACCAAGTGTGATGAAGTCACTGGCTTCAACACGTTCTGTAACCAGCTTCCGGAAAAACTTTACGCGCAGATGTTTGGTTGGTCCAATCCGGCCGCGATCGAGACTGCCTACGAGTCGGGATTGCTGAAACTTGCATTCGAGAGCGTGCACAAACATCTCTCATGGCTGCAGTTTGAGATTTTTGCGGAGCGAGACGAAGTCGAAAACGGCGACGATCTGTTTCTGTTTCCCACCTCGATCCAGTCTCTACGCAAGCCGCTGCAGGTTTATCTCGACAATCTTTTCAAACAGAGTGCTTATCACGAGTCGTACCTGTTTCGTGGGTTGTATTTCTGCGGTGAAGCAGTGGTTGAAAATTTACCGCAAGTCATGGCCGAGTTGGCGGCCAGCGATCATACAGTCGCGGATCTTAGCGAGCCCGCAACACCCGTGGTATTGGAAAGAAAACCCGTATTCCTATCGGATCTCTTCAAAGAGAAAATTTTTACTGAAGCAAGCCTCGCCCAACCGATTCGCAGGATTGCACTCTCGCGCAACCGGATGGCACTCGCAGCCCAGTTGTTAACGATTGCGGTGGTGCTGATCGGCGGAGGCGGGCTGGCGTTGAGCTATCGCGGCATGCTCAAGCAGGAAGACCAGCTCTACTCGTTTTTGAAGGGCGAAGAAGCGGATCTCAAGAAGGTTGAAGCCGCTTACCAACGCAGCCGGCATATTACGCGGAATGCAGGCGAAGAGCTTGAAGAGCATGTTACGCACGACAACGAGACGAAACTACTCGCCGGCATGGCTGACATGAATGGAAGCAAATTCAATTCTCCATTCATTCCCAGCTCATTGTTTAGCGGCATCAACGAACGTCTTGAAAAATCGATTGCCGCAGCGTTTGAGTATGTGATCTTCGAGTCGTTGCGAGTTGATATGGAGCGGCAGGGAAAGAGCCTCTTGTACGTGGCGCCCGGCGATCTGCGGAACTTCGAGAGCGAGACTGAAGCGACGACGAAGAATCCAGTGTTGCCGGACGAGGACTTCGAAGGAGCCTCGAGACTCAAGCCCCGGTCTGGTTTTGAGTTGCACGTTTACCTGGAAGAGTTGGGCGAGTACCGCGCCAACCTCGAGCGCTACAACAAACTCATAACCAAAGACAACAACTCCCTCGCTGACCTGCGCCAACTCGTCAAGTATCTCAGTCACGCTCCGTTACCTGACACCATTAACAAAGACAACTATCTCTACAAGCGGGCACTGACTATCGCCGAAGGCCGTCCACTCGATTCCACTCGTTTCTACAAAGAGAGCGTAACGAAGGTCGGCGATTTGATCGAAGACTTCTACGCGGCTTCGTTCGACAGGCGCGGAGTCAAATACGAGCACCTCAACGATCTCGCCGAGACAGACGCGCTGCTTAGCCGTCCTGAGTACACCTGGATATCGACCAACGTTTTCGATGAGCACTCACCTTTTCACGGGATGACGATCTCTACCGGTGTGCGCGAGCTAAGGAAAGCACTGCAGGATCTGCGCCGGCAAGAGTTTATGTCGGAGGTCGACACCGAAGAGTTCAGCGAGCTACTGCCGCAGTCAGACAACACGCGTTACCAGCACTTCGTGAGGCGTGTGCTCGTTTGGGACCAGGAAGCACTGCGACAAGCAATCGCACTGAACGATCAGTATGAAGCGTTCATCAGCAAAAACGAGTATGAGCGCGGCGAGTATCTCGACAACTCTGTCAAACAAGCAGCGCGTGCGCGAGTCAAAACGAGGATGAGCAAGCTCTTCAAGCAGGCGCGCAGATATCAGGCCCTCGCGCCGTCCACCGAAGGCTCTGCGCTTCGCTCCAGCCTGATCCTGGAGATCAAGAGTCTTCAGGAAGCAGAACCCACGCTATCTCGCGTCTTGCAGATCGCAACTCCGCTCGGCATCGACGCGGAGCTTCGCAGCGCTCTTTCCAATCAAATGTCTTACCTGCTTCGCGGTGTGCATCGCGAATTTCTAACGCAGCAGTTTTATGAAATGAAGCACCGGGATTTTTCCTGGTGGAACGGCAGCCAGCCGGTTTCTTACCTCGCTTACGACCTGGCGAGTCTTGAGGATCTCAACACGTATCTCACTCTCCAGCGAAAGAACGTCGCTTTTCTCGCGCGCGATCTGGCGGTTCCTCTGCTGACGTTTGCCGCGTCAGAAAATATCTACGCCGAACCGTCGACGTTTGACTGGAACGAGATCCTGAGCGATCTCGACGCTTTCGATAACAAACTTCCCGGCAACCCGATCGCCTCGCTCGAGACTTTCATCGCCACTGACATGGACAAGGTGAGCATCGACAGTTGCTCCGCGTCGCTCAGACTGCCGAAAGACGACTCGAAGGATTATTTCCGGCGGCTGCGCAATACGATGCGCGCGCAATTCTTACAGCGCTGCACTTACCTCGCGCGCATCAAGTCTGTGAACGACACCCTCGCCGCGCTCGAGAACTATCGTGAGATCGAAGACGCGTTCAACAAGAGTCTCGCCGGTGGATTTCCGTTTACTGATTTGAGCACCCGGCCTGACTATCCCGACCTCGATCCGTGGGAGATGCTGAAGTTCTTCCGCCTGTTTGACAGTAAAGAGAAAGCAGCACGCGAAGCACTCGCGCGCAGCACACAGTACGGCGCTGCTCCCAGAGCCGCTGAGGAGTTTCTCGACCAGGTCGTGCTGGTACGTGAGTTCTTTGGTCCATTCCTTGAGAAGAAACAGGGACCGATGTTCGACTTCAAGGTCCAGTTTCGCGTCAATGGCGATCAGGAGATCGGCGCTAATCAGATCATCGATTGGAAGTTCGAAGTCGGTAAGAAGAAGTTTGCTTATCTCAACGACGATCTCGAGGGACGCTGGGTCTTTGGTGATCCGATCCGCTTGAGTCTTCGTTGGGCCAACAACTCGCCGGTAGTGCCAGTCACGAGTGCGGTGCCTGCGCCGGTGAAGGCGAAGGATCGAATTGCGACCTTCGTTTATGAAGATCACTGGTCGCTCTTCACGTTGTTGCTACGACACGGTCCGATGCTGAAGCGCGTCGGAACGCAAGCCGAGTGCGATCAGAGTTTCGATCCCGAGCCTTACACGCTCAAATTCAACGTGAAAACAGAGCCGGACGCGGCGGGGCAGTCGCCCCAGCGTTCGGAGTTGAAGACTGCTGACGCTGTGGTGTTCATGCGCGTGAGTCTCGCCAAAGCTAACAAACAAGAGCCGTTGATGTTGCCTTGTTTCCCGAGGAAAGCGCCGCCGGTACCGGAATTACGTCCGAACGAGATGAGTGAAATCAGATGAGCACTGTTCTCACATCTTCACGCCAGATCGAAGTTGACGATCTGCTGCAACCGATCGCCGGTGATAACCCTTCCGGCGAGTCGCTCCGTTACGAAGGTACATACGATCGTATCGCCGAAGCGCGTCGCGAAGACGATCCAAAGCTCAGCCAGGGAATCTACAAGACGGCTCACAAACGGGCTGATTGGGTCACGGTGTCAGGCGTCTGTATTGAAGCTCTCACAACTCGCACCAAAGATCTGCAAATCGCTGGTTGGCTACTCGAGGCATGGCTCCATCGCGACGGCTTCGCGGGAGTCGCAAAAGGCTTGAGAGTCGTGGCTGGAATGTGTGAGCTCTTCTGGAATGAAATGTACCCGGAAATCGAGCCCAATGATCTTGAAGGCCGCATCGCACCATTCGATTGGATCGAACAAAAGCTTTCTCTGAAGCTCAAGCAAATCCCACTGACGATGCACGCCGAAGAAGAAAGTTACTCCTATGTCGATTGGGAACGCGCGTGCCACTTCGAAAACCTGGCAATGAAAGACCCGCGCGCACTGCAGGAAGCGCTCGCGAAGATCGATCCGACCGTGTCTGCCTTCCGCAACGCAGTGAGGGCGACGGAGCGATCGTTTTATGCGGAACTCGTTTGTGATCTCGACGATGCGATCGAGGCGTGTGCGGACCTGGAACAGATGCTGGACGAAAAGTGCGGCAAGAAGGCACCGGGATTCCGGCAGTTCAGAGAAGCACTCAACGCGGTTCGACAACTCATTTGCCAGGATATGGGTGAGGAAGAAGTCGAAACCGATGTCCATGAATTAGAAAGTCCTCAACCGGCTGTACCCGAATTTGAGCCATCGTCTGGTGGTCCAATTCGCAGCCGTGCTGACGCCTACCGCCGGCTGTCTGAAGCCGCGGATTACCTGCTACGTGCAGAACCTCATAGTCCTACGCCGTACCTCGTCAAACGCGCGGTCGAGTGGGGAAACATGAGCTTACCCGAACTCCTTCAGCAAATCGTTCGCAACGAAGGTGAACTGACCGAGATCGATAGATTGCTACAGCTAACCCATCCACAGATTACGCAGAGAAATCTGTGAAATCTGTGGATGGATTTAACCCAACTATTAAGGAGAGAAGTCGATGCCAGAAAGCACACAACACAAACTGGATCGGATACGTCCTCCCCGGGTGCAGATAACTTACGACGTGGAGACAAGAGGTTCATTCGTCAAGATGGAACTTCCTTTCGTCGCAGGTATCCTGGCCGACCTTTCGGGAAACGTTGACGATCCCAACCGGGTCCCGCTCCGGGATCGCAAATATGTCGAGATTGATCGCGACAACTTCAACGACATCATGAAGTCGATTGGACCAAAAGTCGAAATAGCCGGTGGTTCGAAAACGTTATCGTTTGAAAACCTCGATGACTTCAGCCCGATCAGCGTCCTCGGTCAGCTCGATCTCAACGCTCGGTTCGAAAAGCGCACGCGGCTTTCAGACCTGGTCGCCAAGCTCGACGGCAACGTCAAGCTGCAGGAGAAGTTTATCGAAGCGCTCAGCGACGACGCGAAGCGCAAAGAGCTGAAAGCGAAAGTCGATGAGCTCAAGACCATGCTTACGCCAGCGGCCGAACCGGAAAAATCACCGGAAAAGCCAAAGGAAGGAGAAGGTAAATAATGAGCACACCAACTGAGCTGCAAAGCAAATTAGAGGTCCTGCACGAGACTCTCGAAACCAAACTCGTTCGCGATCCGTCGCAGGCCAAGCAGGCCATCGACGCAGTGTCTGAGTTGATCGCCGAGATCGAAGCGGGCGACATCAAGCTCGAAGCCGGCGCCGATATGATCGGTGTCGTCAACAAACGAATCGCGTCGTTGGACCAGGAAGTTAACGATGGTCTGAACGAGGTGATGCACTCCCCCGCATTCCGCAAGCTCGAATCGTCATGGCGCGGTCTGCACTATCTCGTTAGTCGCACTGAAACCGGGACCATGTTGAAGCTTCGTCTTTTGAATGCAACCAAAGACGAGATTCAAAAAGATCTCGAAAGGGCAGTCGAGTTTGATCAGAGTGCCCAGTTCAAAAAGATTTACGAGGAAGAGTATGGAACGTTCGGTGGCAGTCCTTACAGCGTCATCGTTGGCGATTACGAGTTTGGACGCAGCCCGCAGGACATCAAGTGGCTCGAGAAAATGTCGAACGTAGCAGCGGCCGCGCATGCTCCGTTTATCGCGGCGGCAAGTCCGCAGATGTTCGACATCGACTCGTTTGACACGCTCAGCAATCCGCGTGACCTCGCGAAGATCTTCGAAAGCACGGAGCTCGTGCCGTGGCGCTCGTTCCGCGATAGCGAAGATTCTCGTTACGTGTCTCTTTGTTTGCCGCATTTTCTCCTGCGCTCGCCTTACGGCAGAGACATGCGGCCGAATGATAACGGCGAAGACCAGAAGCAGCGGATCACTGGCCGCATGCCGGCGGACGAAGTCGATTATCAGGAAGAGGTCAACGGTAATCGAGAAGACTACTGCTGGGGTAATGCCGCTTACGCTTTAGCCGAGCGCATCACCAACGCGTTTGCACTCTATCGCTGGACCGCTGCTATTCGCGGCGTCGAAGGCGGTGGCCTCGTCGAAGGTCTTCCGGCAGTTAACTTCAAGACGGACGAAGGCGACGTTGTGCTGAAGTGCCCGACTGAAGTGACGATCACGGATCGCCGCGAGAAGGAGCTCAACGATCTGGGCTTCATCACGCTGGTCCATCGCAAGAACACCGATCATGCGGCATTCTTCGGCGGCCAGACTACGCAAAAGCCGAAGGTCTACGGAGACCCGCAGGCGACCGCCAACGCGCGGCTTTCGAGTCAACTACCTTACGTCATGGCTGCTTCACGTTTTGCGCACTACATCAAGGCGATGATGCGCGACAAGGTTGGCAGCTTCATGACCAAGGAAAATGTGGCTGACTACCTGAACAAGTGGATCGCTGATTACGTGTTGCTGGACGACCGCGCTTCGCAAAGCTCGAAAGCTTCGTATCCATTACGAGAAGCTCGCATCGACGTGGAAGACGTGGTAGGCAAGCCTGGTGTTTACAAGGCTGTGGTCTACCTGCGTCCACACTTCCAGCTCGACGAACTCACGGCATCGATTCGCCTCGTCGCTGAGCTGCCGCCGCCTGCGGCTGCGTAACCCTTAACTTAACGGAGGAAATATGGACGTATTGTTGATGAAGTTCGATCCGGGAATTCCCGGAACGAGCACTATGAAAGGCGCCGAAGCACAGATCGAGCTCCTCTCGTTTAGTCATGGTGTAGCTATGCAGATCACCGGTGACGTAAGCAACACGGAGCGAACCTCTGGCAAACCCAATCACCAGGATTTCACGGTCACGAAGTATCTCGATCAGTCCTCGCCGAAGTTGAACGAGGCCTGTTGCAAGGGAGACAACTTCAAGAGCGTCGAGATCGTCGTGGCGCGTAACGACAAAGGCGCGGTGCTGCCGCTGATCAAGTACACGTTGAAGAACGTGGTGCTGTCGTCGATTTCGATCGGCGGAGGCGGTGGCGACAAACCGGTCGAGACCGTGACCATGAACTACAACCACATCACGTGGGACTTCCACACTCAGAAGGCGGAAGGCGCCGAACTGGGCCACGTCGACACGAAGTGGGATCTCTCGAAGAACGTCAACGCGTAAGCGTTCTTAATTACGCCGAAGGCGTTCGCTAATTTCAGCCCAGGGTTCGAGGAACGAGAACCCTGGGTTAAGTAGATAGAAAGTCCTAAACCCTGAAAGGGTTTGGCGGTTGGCGAACCCTTTCAGGGTTATCGGGAATTTAATTAGCAGTCCCAGGGTTCTCGTTCCTCGAACCCTGGGCTGAAATTAGCCAACGCCTTCGGCGTATCCCGAACTGGACCACACGCATTTCCCGAACAATGCCGGAACCTAAACCAATTGAGGGTGCGAGGGCGTTGCTTTTCGATCGCCTGGTCGATGTTTCTCCCGAGTGGGACGAACACGAGCGGCGCATTCTCAATCGTGATCAACTTAAAGCCTCGGTGCGAAGGGAATTGGAGCGGCTGCTTAACACGCGTTGCTCCATACCCTTGCATCAGCTTGGCGAGGAGGAACGGTCCGTCGTCAACTACGGCATCCCCGACTTCTCCTCGCTCTCTCCCCACAATGCCGACGATCACGTCTTGATCGCTTCGATTGTGGGCCAAACGATTACGGCATTCGAGCCACGCCTGCGACACGTGCGCGTCGAAGCTGGACCAGTCTCAGGTGCTCAGTCGTCGTTGTTTCTGGTCATAAATGCGGATTTGAGAGTCGGCTTGTTTACCGAGCCGGTGTCATTTCCAGTGACGTTGAACAGCAAGAGTGGAACGGCGGAAATGAATGATAGCCAATAGCCACGAAGAAATCCTGAAGTACTACAAGTCGGAGCTGACTTACCTGCGCCGGATGGGCGGCGTGTTCGCCGAACGCTACCCGAAGGTCGCGAAGCGTCTGGAGCTGGGCCGTGACGAATGTGCCGATCCGCATGTGGAACGGCTGATCGAGGCTTTTGCTTTTCTTACTGGCCGTCTGCAACACGAGATCGACAGCGAGTTTCCAGACATCACGAGTGCGCTGCTCAACATTCTCTACCCGCAGCTCACCAGTCCCATTCCTTCGATGGCTGTGGCGCAATTCAACATCGATCCCGATCAGGGAAAGATGACGACCGGCTTCTCGATCGATCGTCACACGCCAATCTTCGCCGACGCCGCAAACGGAACGGTTTGTCGTTTTCGCACGTGTTATCCCGTCACGCTTTGGCCTTTGAAAGTTGAGGGCGCGACGCTCGAAAGCACGCGGCGCTGGAACTTCGTCGAGGCCGGTAGCAATGCGGTTGCAGCGTTACGTTTGAAAGTCGATTGTCTTCCGGGCGGAAAGCTGAATGAGCTATCACTCGATCGTCTTCGTTTTTATCTGAACGGCGATCCGGCGTCGGTGAAGACGCTTTACGAGTTGTTGTTCTGCAACGTCCACGACGTGGCGATTCAACTCCCGAACGCGCCGTCACCGATTTTTCTCGGGAAACATTCGATCCAGCCCGTCGGTTTGGAAGCTTACGACGATGTGCTGCCGCATCCGCCGAATGTGCATCCGGGATACATGTTGCTGCTCGAGTATTTTGCTTTTCCGAAACAGTATTTCTTTTTCGATCTCCTGCTCGATCAGAGCCATCCCGAGCGACGTGGAATAACCAACACACTGCGCGATTTTCTTTCAACCGAAGAGGTCGACAGTTTCGAGATCCTGCTGTTGCTCAACACGCGGCCCAAAGAGACGTTGTATGTTGACGAGAACACGTTCCGTCTTGGCTGCACTCCGATCATCAATCTCTTTCCGAAGACGTCGGAGCCGATCCGTCTCGATCATCGCAGCTTCGAGTACCCACTCGTGCCGGATAAACGGCGCGAGCGAACCACGGAGATTCACTCGATCCTCTCCGTCTCGGCTTCGGCAAACAATAGCGACACGACGCAACGTATCGAGCCGTTCTATTCCTACAATCATCGCCTCGAGAGCACGGATCACAAGGCGTTCTGGCACGCGCGGCGTGTGCCCGCGCAACGCAAAGACGTGCACGGAACGGAAATGCTCCTCTCGTTTCTCGATCTCGATCTGAAGCCGAGTCTACCCGCGATGCAGAGCGTTTACGCGCACACGTTGTGTACTAATCGTGAGCTTCCGGCAGAGCTGTCGGTCGGCGCCGTCTTTCAAATGGAACAATTCGCGCCGTTGGACCACGAGCGGCCGATCGTGTGTTTGGGTAAGCCGAGCCGGCCTTTGTCACCACCGCTGAGAGGCGAAACGGCGTGGCGCCTTGTCTCGCATTTGTCGTTGAACCATCTCTCGTTGTCAGAAGAGAAAGACAGTTTGCCGGCATTGAAAGAGATTCTACGTTTGTACTGTATCTCCGAATCGCATCACCAGTTGATCGACGGGATTACGGAGATGACGTGTCGCAAGGTCATGCGTCACGTGGGTTCCGATCCGTGGCGCGGTTTTTGTCGCGGCCAGGAAATTACGTTGACCCTTGATGAAAATTTTTACGAAGGCAGCGGAGGCTTTTTGTTTAGCGCGGTGCTCAACCGCTTTCTGGCCTCTTACGCCTCGATCAATTCGTTCACGCAGTTGGTGATCAAGAGCAAGCAGCGCGAAGGAATCTGGAAAACATGGGAACCGATGGCGGGCGAAGCAGCACTGCTGTAAACGATTTCGGCTGGGGAAAGTCGACGGCGGTCGAAGACTGGCTCTTCGCCGAAGGTCACCAGTTTGACTTTTTCCAGGCAGTGCGGCTTCTCGAGATCATTTACACGCAACATGGTCCAACGGCGAGTCGTGAGCGCCTCTCGCCGCCGGGACAAGGCTCCGATCCGACAAAGGAGATCGTACATTTCCGCTCCGCTGTGAAACTGGATTTTCCTTCCAGCGACATCGAAGACGTCCAACGCACGAAAGACCAACTGCGCAAGAAAGCCTCGCCGGCGCCCACCGAGATGACGGTGAATTTCCTCGGACTCGCAGGCAGTCTCGGAGCCCTCGACATCCCGAGCACCGAGCTCGTGCTGCAACGCGCGTCGCACAACGACAAAGCGCTCGGCGATTTTCTCGACATCTTCAATCACCGTCTTGTTTCACTGCTGTATCGCATTCGCAAGCACCATCGCGTCGGTTTGATCTCTGGTACACCCGGTGAAGATCAGGTCGCGCGTTATTTGTTTTCACTCATCGGACTCGGAACGCCGCGTTTGCAAGGCCGCATGCAGATTCGCGATCGCGCGCTGCTTTACTATGCGGGCATCCTCAGTCGCGGGCCTCGTTCCGCGGCCGGTCTCAGGCAAGTCCTTTCCGACTACTTCCAGGTCGATGTTGAAATCAATCAATTTGTCGGTAACTGGTGCGAGCTCGAAGAGAGTCAGTGGACGAGGATCGGCGAATCGGGAAAGAACCAGCGACTCGGACGCGACACAGTAGTGCTGGGCACGCAGGTCTGGGATCAGCAGGCGCGTTTTGAGATACGGCTTGGACCACTCGGTCTGATGGACTTCGAGAGTTTTCTACCGACTGAGTGGCGGTTCGGCGTGCTGTGTGATCTCGTTCGTTTTTATGTCAAGAATGAGTTTGAGTTCAACATTCGCTTGATATTGAAAGCCGATGAGATTCCGGCGGTACAGTTGAGCTCAGAACCGGCACTCTCATGGACTTCGTGGCTTGGTCCAACCCGTAGCGTGAACGGAAACGGACATCGTCCGCATGTCACTGTCGAAGATCCTTACATCGTGATCACGCCGGAAGCCGTGCGCTCGAGCAGGGGATCGATCAAGAGTCACCTTCTCAATCGTCTGCCACGCAGCCGGCAGGCGGTGTTGCTCGGGCGGATGAATCGCACTGCTCCGAAGAATACTGTGTTGATGTTGCAGGGTAGTGCCGCCACCACGATGTACATCATCCGGCGCGGCAAGGTGCAATTGTCGCGTTGCGAAGAGCATGGCAAGGAGACTGTTTTGGGTGTGCTGGGTGAGGGCGATTGCTTCGGCGAACGCGCGATGCTCAGACATAAGCCATATAGCGAGACTGCCCTCGCGTTGACTGATTGTGAGCTATCAGTTCTCAGGCGCGAGCACCTGACGTTTGTGATGATGCAGGAACCTGGCTTCCGCCGCGCGATCGATGCCTATCTCACTTCTGAGGATCCGCTGGACGATCTCGCATATTTCGAGTAACGACAATGACCAGATTTCTCTGTGCAACCTCTGTGTTCTCTGTGTCTCTGTGGTGAGTTAAACCACGGAGACACAGAGGACACAGAGATTGCACAGAGAAGAAACTTAAAACGACGATGAGCGCTACTTACATCCAGGACAATCTCAAGTTAAAGATCTCGACGCCGTTGGGAGATAACAAGCTCCTGCTGCGTGCGTTCCGTGGTGAGGAACGGATCTCGGGTCTTTTTGAGTTCAGATTGGAGATGGTCTCGGAAGACAACGCGATCGATTTTTCATCGATCGTGGGCAAACCTGTAACCGTCACGCTCACGCTGTCTAACGACACAGAGCATTACCTTCATGGCATCGTCGGCAAGTTTGTTCAGGAGGAAACGAACCTTCGCCTGACGCGCTACTTCGCCGAGATTCATCCATGGCTCTGGCTGCTGACGAAGACTAGCGACTGTCGCATCTTTCAAAACAAGAGCGTCCCGGACATTCTCGAAGCCATCTTCTCAGAGCTCGGCTTCACAGACTTCCGCAACGATCTCAAAGGCACTTACGACCCGCGCGAGTACTGCGTCCAGTACAACGAAACCGCGTTCAACTTCGTGTCGCGCCTGATGGAAGAAGAAGGAATTTTTTATTACTTCGAACACGCCTCCGATAAGCACACGCTCGTGTTGGGCGACGACGCCGACGCTCATCTAACTTGTCCAGGACTGGAATCGACGCCCGTTCGCTTCCGCCAGTCGTTGATAGACCACACGCAGGACTTCACGATCACTCGTTGTCTGGTCGAAGAACAAGTCGTGAGCGGCGCGTACGCGCACGACGACTTCAACTTCGAAACCCCGAGCACGGATTTAAAAGTCGAGTCGCAGAGTGACACGCCGACTTATCGCGTCTACGAATATCCCGGCGGGTTCACCAAAACCGATGCGGGCGAGAAACGCGCCAATCTGCGTCTCGACGCGATCGAGCAACGCCAGAAGACGATTCGCGGCGACGGCTACGCGCGTGCGTTTGTGGCGGGCCATAAATTCGAATTGAAGGACCACTATCGCGCTGACGTAAACAAGACGTACGTGCTGGAATCGGTGTCGCACGCTGCGACTCAGGAAAACTACACCAACTCTTTCACCGCGTTTGCGGTCGATGTTCCTTATCGTCCGCAACTGACGACGCCGAAGCCGCGCATCTCCGGCACGCAGACGGCTATCGTCGTCGGCAAAGCAGGTGAAGAGATCTGGACCGATAAGTATGGCCGCGTCAAAGTTCAATTTCACTGGGACCAGCTTGGCAAGAACGACGAGAACAGCTCGTGCTGGATTCGCGTCGATTACGGTTGGGCCGGCAAGAGCTGGGGCGGAATTTTCCTGCCGCGCATCGGGCAGGAAGTGATTGTCAGTTATCTGGAAGGCGATCCCGATCAGCCGCTGATCACGGGCGCCGTTTACAACAGCGAGCAGACCGTTCCTTACACCTTACCCACCGATCAAACCAAGAGCACGCTCAAGTCGAATTCTTCAAAAGGCGGTGGTGGCTTCAACGAGATTCGTTTTGAAGACAAGAAGGATTCGGAAGAGCTCTATTTCCACGCGCAGAAGGACCAGACCATCGTCGTCGAGAACGATCGCACAAAAAGCGTCCTCCGCAACGAGACAAACACAGTAAAAGGCACGCGCGATCTCACCATTACCGGTGACGAAACACACACGAACAAGGGGAACTTCACGCAGACGATCAGCGGGAATTACGAGTTGAAAGTGTCTGGGAATCTGACGATCGACGTCACCGGATCGGTCACGATCAAGGCTGGCACGTCGCTGACGAACAAGGCGGGCACTTCGCTGACCAACGAGGCGCAGGCGGATATTACTAATAAAGGACAGGCGTCGAACACGGTCGAGAGCAGCGGTATCACGACCATCAAGGGCTCGCTGGTGAAGATCAATTAAGGAGTCAGCAGGTCAGGATCGATCAGCGGGGGCAAGCCCCTCTTCCTGACTTGTTCATTCCATCGAGTACTTTGAAAAAGAACAAGTCAGGAAGAGGGGCTTGCCCCCGCTGATGACCAACTAAGTTGAGGTGAGCAATGGCAATGCAGGTTTGCATGGGAGCGATGTTGCAGTGCAGCTTTGGCGCGGCGCCGAGTTCGCTCGTGGTCCTGCCGAAGAATAAAGTGCTGACTGGAACACCGGATGCCAACATCATGGACAACGTGCCGATGGTGAACATCATGCCGTTCGCTATGTGCTCGTCGATGGCGAATCCGACTGTCGCAGCCGCGACCGCCGCGGCATTAGGCGCGTTGACGCCGATGCCTTGTGTTCCCGTGATCCCCGCACCGTGGGTCCCCGGAGCGCCGACAGTCCTGATCGCAAACATGCCCGCGCTCGATAACAACTGCAAGCTGACCTGCGCCTACGGTGGAATGATTCAGATCACGAACCCGGGACAGACCACAGTGATGATTCCTTGAAACCATCCACAGATTACACAGATGCCATAAAAAATCTGCGTAATCTGTGGATAAGGAGTTTTATAGATGACTTACGACTTTGCGTTGGATAAGAAAGCAGTAACCTCGCTGATCGCGGGCTCAGTTGTGATCGCGGCTTTGCTGTTCGTGGCTGGCCTAATTGTTGGCAGACAGTGGCTCGGGACTGATTCTGTTGCAGTGGCGCATGCCGCTGAGAATGAACGCGCCGCACTTCCCACCGAACCGGTTCTCAATGAAGAAGCCGCCGCTGCTCCGGCTGCACCGAAGACCAAACCCGCGTTACCGTTGCCAAAGCAGGCCGGTGAAATTCCAGCAGCGCCGACTACACCAACGGCGCCTGTTGCAGTGCCGGGCAATGTTCCTCCCGCGCAAGTCGTCGCCGAGGCCGCAACGGAAAACGCCGATCAATCCGCAGCGAACGCACAGCCTACTGAATCGGATTATGTCACGGTCCAGGTCGGCGTGTTTCTTGATGAAAAAGAAGCGGGTCGTCTACTCCAACAAATGGAAAACAAAGGCTACAGACCATCTTTCTTTTCCGGCCGAGACGCGGAATCGCGCCAGTGGTACGCGGTGCGAATCGGTGTTTATTCAGACAAGCAACAGGCCGCGAACGCTGCGGCAAACTTCACTAAGCAGGAGAAGTTGAAGGCAATCGTCCGTCCGGTGGAGTCGCTTTAACGCAACCTCTTGAAAGCGAGTGATTGGTAATGAATTCTGGTCCGAAGAAACCATTGGTGGTACAGCCAAAGTCAATTCAACCGAGAAAAGCGCCGGTCGCGCCGCCGGTATATAGACCACAGTCTGTGCCGCTGGTTTTGCAGAAGAAGGAACGGCCTAATCCGTCGCCGGCAGCTAAATCTTCGGCTGTACAACTGGCGCGAGGTCGAGCCAGACACCGTGACGATCCGCGTGATGTTGCAGCGAGAGAGAACCGGCAGCGATATCACAGTCGGGATCGTCGTATTCCTCCGCCAGAGGACGTGCATGTCGTAGAAGAGGATGATGGTGGTCCAGTCGGCGCTGTTGTTATTGGGGCCGGCATGCCGGGGTTCGGCAGTATGGCTATCTATCGAATGATGCCTGCATTTGAAGCGACAACAACCAAACAATCTGGCCCACAGGCGAATGGTCATTTCTGGTCGCCGACCATTGAATATATCACTGGTTACATGGGTTCAGGTGGGAAGGGTTCTATATCGAGTGTGCTGATCACAATTCCCCTTGCCTGCACATATTTTCAGTTTCTCGATGCCGCCG
>Ga0208338_1000126_pt1 | contig 19294 bp, 18 predicted proteins | sample ForSoiNitrogNN91_FD_187858 | JGI IMG/M metagenome (GOLD analysis project Ga0208338, IMG submission 187858) | Forest soil microbial communities from Browns Valley, California, USA, that are Nitrogen fertilized - NN91 (SPAdes) | ecosystem: Environmental > Terrestrial > Soil > Temperate forest ...
AGTACGTGAATGGTCTATTCGGGAATTAAGAATACTCACGCAGCGGCGCAGCGACGCAACGTTACGTCGCGCCGTTGCGCCGCCGCGTGAGAAACTTTTTATGCAGATGACGATAGCTGAGCCAACGGTCTGGACCGACACGGATCGACGCATGATGGCGCGTGCGCTCGATCTCGCCGTGAAGGGTGTTGGATTAGTAAGTCCAGGGCCGCTGGTTGGCTGTGTGGTTGTCAGTTCGGCAGGTGAGATTGTCGGCGAAGGTTTTTACGTCTTCGAAGAGATCAAACACGCCGAGACGATCGCGCTCGATATCGCAGGTGAAAAGGCGCGTGGTGGGACTGCGTACGTCTCGCTAGAGCCGCACGCGCATTATGGCCGCACTGCGCCGTGTACTGATGCGCTCATCGCTTCCGGCATCAAGCGTATTGTTGCGCCAATCCAGGATCTGAATCCGAAGGTTTCTGGAAAGGGTTTTGCTCACTTGCGTGCGGCGGGGTTGAAGGTTGAGACAGGATTGCTAAGCGATGAAGCTGCGCAGGTCAACGAGGCTTATTTGCATTACATGTCGACCGCGCGTCCATTCGTGCACTTGAAACTGGCAGTCTCGCTTGATGGAAAAATCGCGACGCGCACCGGAGATTCACGCTGGATCACGGGACCGGAAGCACGCGCCCGTGCGCACGAGCTGCGGCATGCTTACGACGCGATTCTGGTCGGTGCTGGAACAGTAACGACTGACGATCCGCTGTTGACGGATCGATCGGGATTGCCACGGCGTCGTCCACTCGTTCGCGTCGTGCTCGATCATCATTTACGACTCTCTCCTGAATCACGATTAGCATCTACCACTTCGGAAGCGCCTGTAATCGTGTTTGGCGATCCGGAGTCGCCCGGCACCGCAGCGCTGCGAGCCCAAAGCGTCGAGATCGAAAAGCACCGTGATCTTTGCGGCGTATTGCGCGAGCTCGGTAGCCGCTCGCTTCAGAGTGTTTTGGTTGAAGGTGGCTCGACGATCGCAGGCGAGTTTCTCGAGGCGGGCCTCGTCAACAAAGTCACATTCTTCATCGCGCCCAAAATCATCGGCGGCGCTGACGCTCCGAGCGCGATCGGCGGCACAGGTGTCGAGGCGATGGCTGAAGCACTCGAGCTCGAAAGAGTATCTGTGGTCCAACACGGAAGAGACATCGAAGTCACCGGTTACCCGCGCAAAGGATCTGCGACGGATGAAGGATGAAGGTGGCGAGCCTTATCCCTCCAAACGCCTGGGCCAACACTTCCTCCGTGACCAGCGCACCATTCATCGCATAATCGACGCACTCAATCCCCGCACTGACGAAACAATAATCGAAATCGGACCAGGTACAGGCGCGCTAACGTCTGTTCTCGTCGAACGCGCCAGCCGTTTGATTGCGATTGAATTCGATAACAAGCTCGCGCCATTGTTGCAGGAACGCTTCGGCCGCTTCGGTAATTTCAATCTCGTGATGGCTGATGCGTTGACGGTGGATTTCTGCAAAGAGATCGAGCCGGCGCATTCGGCGCGACTCGTAGCAAATCTTCCTTACAACATCTCGACTGCTATTCTCCAAAGACTGATTGCGCAGCGTGCATGCATTGAAGAGACGGTTTTGATGCTACAGCGCGAGGTCGTCGAGCGAATACTCGCGCCCGCGGGAACATCGGATCGCGGGTTCATCTCGGTGCTCGTTGAAGCTTACTGCGAAGCTGAGAAATTATTTGATGTTGCTCCGGGCGCGTTTCGACCACCGCCTAAGGTTTGGAGTAGCGTGATGCGTTTGAAATTTCGGCCACGGATTAACACGGAAAATGCGGATGAGGGCCTGCTTTGGGAGGTTGTTAGTGCCGGCTTTGCGCAAAAGAGGAAGACGATACTCAATAACCTTCGGAATGCGTCTGGGCGCTTGCAGGAGTCATTGAAGCGCAATGGTGGGGCGAGTATTGTATTGTGCAAGGCTGGTATTGATCTGAAACGCAGAGCCGAAACCCTGACCATTGAAGAATGGCAAAGAATTACGCAGGCTCAACTATGACTTTGATTCCGTTCTTCGGGCGCAATGACAAAACCGGTAACACTTCAACCTTGTGCTCCGGATCGAGCTTGAACCTGAACCGCTGCCCGATCGTCGCGAGTAACAGCACGACTTCCATCATCGCAAAATAGTTTCCAATACACTGGCGCGGACCGGCGCCGAAAGGGAAGTAAGCGTGCTTCGGCGCCGGCTCACCGTTGGTCCACCTTTCGGGTTTGAATGCATCGGGCTCGTCGAAGTAGCGCGGATCGCGATGTGTTACCCATTGAAACGCAAAAAGCTGCGTCCCTTTCGGCACACGGTAACCGCCGATCTCAGTCTCTTCGATCGCCTCTCTGCCGACCGCGTACGCGGGAGGGTAGAGTCGCATCGTCTCTTTCGCGATCATCTCTGTGTATTTCAGTTTCGGCAGGTCCGAAACATCTGGCGCTCGACCGCCCAGCACTTCGGCAAGCTCCGCATGAAACTTCTGTTCGGCTTCAGGATGCGTCGCCAGCAGATACCAGCTCCACGACAACGAAAGCGCGGTGGTCTCGTGCCCTGCGAGAAACAACGTCATCACTTCATCACGCAGTTGCTGATCGCTCATCTGGCTGCCGTCGTCGTCCTGCGCCTGAAGCAACATCGACAACAGATCGCCCTCGTCATAACCACTCGCGCGACGCTCGGCGATGATTCGATAAACAATCCGATCGATTTCACTAACGGCGTTGAAGTACCGGCGATGTTCCGGGGTCGGCAGTCGATTGTCGAGTATCCATTTCACCGTTGCCTGCGATGCGAACGGCTTCACCAGACTCGTCAGGATCGCGCCGATATGATCCGCGTCGTTGGAAACGTCTGAGTTGAAGAGTGTTTTGACGACGACTTCGAGTGTGAGCCGGTTCATGTCGCGCGCGATATCGCGATGCTCACGGGGCTTCCATCCGGCTATCGCGCGCTCCGCATATTGGACCATCACCTCCCCGTACGAGCTGATCCGTTGCCGGTGAAATGCGGGTTGCGCGAGACGCCTTTGACGACGCCAGAAGTCACCTTCGCTCGTGACCAGACCATTGCCAACGAGACGATAGAAAAACGGTGAGCGCAACGATCGGGCTTTGCGATAGCTCTTCGCGTTCGTCACGAGGAGCGACTCGATATCGCGCGGGTTGTAAAGAAAGTAAGCGTTGATCCAGAGAAAGCGTGTGCGAACAACGTCGCCGTAATCGCGACAACGCGTCACGAATCCGAGCGTGTCGCGATTGAAGTCGCGCATCACGCCCATGATCAATGAGCCTTTGGGGCCCGGCGGAATCGGCCTGCTCGCGCGGGAAGGTTTCTTAGCTGGGATTGCTTCTGCGTTATTCATTCTTTGGTCTTCAGCATGTCCGTATAAATGCCGGGCTCGCTGTCGGGAATAATAATCGCACCGACCGTCTTCTGATAAAAGCGTACCGGACCCGCCGCGCCGATGATGGCGTAGACGTATCCCATTTCTCGCAGCGACCAGAGACAGGCAAGCAGAAGCTCTTTTCCGATTCCTTTGCCACGCGCGGATTGCAGCACTCCGGTTGGACCAAAGAATGCGCGCCGCGTGCACTCGTAAGCGGCGAAGCCGGCAAGCTCGCGATCGATCGTCGCGACGTAAACCGAGATCGGCTGTCGTGCAAAACCAACCGAGATCTCGTCGGCCCAGCTCGGCGCAAAGTTTTCCGCGACAAACCTGCGCACGGGCGACAACTCGAACGGCTGCGCGCGACGCACGATAAAACCTTGTGCGTCTTCGGGCGGTGGTAACTTCAAAAGGTTTACGAGAAGATCAGGCATTGCTTCACTCTATCCGTACGCCTTTTTCAGAGCTCTCGATCAACTGTTTGAGCCGGCGCAGTCGTGTTTCCTCTTTCTTTGCGCTCATAGTGCGGAACACCATGAGTCTTTTATATCCCGGCGGCTGCTCCTGAAAAAACTTCCACGCCGCTTTGTTCTGGCGAAAGGTCTTCTCAAACTCCGGCGAAAGTTCACGAGGACGGTTTTCGAATGAATAGATGCCGGTGCGTTCCGGACTGCGGCGCTCATAGGCGTCGAGCCCCGCACGATGCATGCGACCTTCTTTTTGCAGGCGCTCGACGTGGTTCACGTTTATATTGCTCCAGATACTCGTTGGCTTTCGCGGCGTGAAACGAATCGTGTAGCTGGTTTCGTTCAGGTTTTTGCGGACGCCGTCGATCCATCCGGAGCAGAGCGCTTCGTCCAGAGCTTCTGCATACGTGATGCTCTTCTTTCCAGACGATTTCTTGTGGAAACCAATCAGCAGCTCGGTTGCGCTGTCGTGATTTCGCTCGAGCCACTCGCGAAATTTTTCTGGTGAAGTGAAAAACTTTGGTTGCATAGCTGCTTAGCGCGAAGGCGCCTGGCCCGGTAGCCACTCGGGACGGAATTTTGCATTTGCAAGCCATTGAATCGGTCGCACGAGCGAGTTGATCGAGCGCGTCATAAACGGGAAGTCGATCTTCGACACGTCATCACTCACGCGATGATAGTCGGTGTGCAAGCCGAAGCTCGAGACGGTGTGCGCAATCACGCCACGCAAAGCGAGTGGAAAGTTATCGGAGCGTTGAAAGAAGCGCTGCTCCGGATGCGGATCGGCGACGAGAGCCGCGCCCTGTTTCGCCAGCTCTGGACCAAGATTGGAACGCTCGAAACCTGTTAACCAGAGCGTTCCGGCTGCGACTTTCGGATCGGGCCGGCCCAGCATTTCAAACTGCAAATCGGCAATAATCTGCGTTAGTGGAACTGGTGGATTGTCGATGAAGTGTCGTGATCCGGCGCCGCGACGCTCTTCACTACCGAAACACACAAAGTAGATCGTGCGGCGCGGTCGTTTGCCGGATGAAAGCGCGCGGGCCAGCTCCAACACAGCGACGCTACCCGAAGCATCGTCGTCAGCGCCGTTGAAGATCTTGTCGTCGCCGGGCGCCGTTTCGTTAACGCCGAGGTGGTCCAGGTGTGCGCTGAGCATGATTGCTTGGCTTGGATCGGCGCCACGCAGGACGCCGATGACGTTCCAGGTTGCGCCTGATGCAGCGGTTTGGACCGGCACGCGCTGGACGAAGCTCTTGTTGCCCGCGCTGTCTGTGTCGCCTCCCGGTTCGAGACCAAACTGTTGAAACTGCGAGCCGATATATTCAGCGGCGATGCGTTCGAAGACAGTGCCACTGCCGCGACCCTGCATTGCGTCGCTCGCGAGAAAGCCGAGCTCAGCGCGAATGTCTTGTTCGCGAATCGATTGCGCGTTGATGGGGGCAGTAATTGTTAGAAGAATACAAAGCGTGAAAATGAAACGGGGTGTGTTCATATTCACGCTAGTATCCTGGACGCCGCAGAAAAAGAACAAGTCAGGAAGAGGGGCTCGCCCCCGCTCGTCGATCCAAGCAGCGGCGGGGCAAGCCCCTCTTCCAAACTTGTTCTTTCCACGATCTATAAGATCAGGACGGAGTCGCCGAACTCGTGGGTTTTGTAGTCGTGTGCGATCAATTCACTCGTTGCGCGTTCAAGAGTTGAGTCTTCGAGGAAGGCGCGCAGCAGCTCGTAGTGACTGGTGCCCGGTTCGTGTGTGCCGGAGAGGATGGCGTCGACAACACGCAATCGCGTCGGTTTACCGATCTTGCCTTTCGCGACACCAGCACCACTGCGCAAATGACCATCATCAGTCGCGGCGGCTTCGAGCGCACGTACGACAGTTGTCCCGACCGCGATTACTCGACCATTGCGATTGCGTGTGAGCTCAACGGCCTGCGCGGTCGCGACCGGAATATGATACGGCTCGTCGAATGGCAACAGGTGATCGAGATCTTCATCGCCGGTCGATGAAATGCCCGCGGCATGAGTGATCGTTGCGAAGCCTGCGCGGTGTTCGCGGATGTCACTGAGCACGTGCCAATCAAGAATGAAGCTTGCTGACGGCGGTTCGAAAGCGACTGGCGGCCCTGCTATTCGCGTCCACACATCCCACAATTCCAAGGACGTCTGCACGTGCGAATACTGAATCGGTTTGCCATGACTCGCCAGGCCGGCCCAGATCTGATCCGGCGTGCCGTCGAAGAGAAGGGAAACGAGCCGCGGATGGCCGAACTGCTCTTCGACAGTGGCGCGCAATGGACCGAGCACGAGCGTATCGCCAAGTTGCAAGGCCGGCGGCTGCGGTCGATCTTCAGTGCGCAGGTGAAAGTCACCTTCGCCGAAGACGATCGCGCTGAAACTCTTGACGTCCATCGGATTCAAGGATCGCCGTCCTGCGAGGCGAACCTCGACGGTTTTTCCAGTCTCCTCGTGGAAGCCACTCAAACTCGCTGGAAGTGTCGCGGCGTCGTTTGCGATGACGAGATCGTTCGGTCGTAGAAACTCGACGAACGCAGTGCGCGGCACGTGAATCAAGTTGCGTTGCGAATCGACGACGAGAAGCTTTGCGTCGAGTGGACGCTGTACTGCTGAATTAGCGGCTAACATGACTTTCCACCATCATCTCTGCTGCAATTGCTTCTAAAAACTCATGCGCGGATTGTTCGGGACGATTGAGTGTGGCCGGGTCTGCATCCGGTATCGCGGCCGCGTGCATCGGCGTATCCATGTCGCCCGGATCTAGTGACAGAAAGCGAACGCCTTCGGCCGCGTGCTCTTCGTTCCAAATGCGACTCATGTGATGAAGCGCTGCTTTGCTCGAACCGTACGAGCCCCAACCCGGATAAGGGTTCACTGCAGCATCACTCGAAACGTTGAGCACGACCGCGCCTCGACCTTCGCGCGCCGAAGCAGCGAGTGCGCCCATCAATGCTTTCGTTAACCGGAATGGACCAAAGACGTTCGTCGCAAACACGTGCTCGAGATCCTCGCATTCCGTGTCAGAAAGCATCGGCAGCGGTGTTGGGCCAAGATCGGAAGCGTTGTTGATCAGGACGTCGAGCCCGCCAAGCTCGCCTGTGATTTGAATGGCGATCGGGTAAATGTCGTCTTTCACGGACACATCGCCGACGATGCCGTGCGCGCCCGGATTCTCTTTCGCGACTTGTTCAACTCTTTCGCGCGTGCGTGCGACAAACGCGACGCGCGCGCCCCGTTTGACCAGCTCACGAACGAGCGCCAGTCCGAGTCCGGAGGTCCCGCCCGTAATTCCGACTCGCAAACCTGAATAGGGATCTAACATGGGTCAACCTACTTTCTAAAGGCTATCCTTTACTAAGTCGGGAGCCTAGCACCGAGTATTGACTTTGTAAAGAGAATTCTTTAGAAATAGTTGTCATGAGTGCTGGAGCACAGGCGCAGGGCGAGCGGAAGACCCGCCGGGCCATTACAAAACTGCTGAAAACCGAGGGGCCAATCGATTCGGCTCAGCTCGCGCAAAGACTTGGGCTGACGGCGATGGCGGTTCGTCAGCACCTCTACGCGTTGCAGCGCGAAGGTCTCGTGGCGTCGGAAGAACGACCGGTGCCGATCGGCCGCCCCGCAAAGTTCTGGCGACTCACACGCGAAGCAGATCACCTTTTTCCCGAGGCTTATGCAGAGCTGAGCGTGGCGCTGATTGATTCCGTCAAGGATGCATTTGGTCAGGAGGGACTCGAGCGTGTGTTGACGTCGCGCTGCGCACGGCAGCGAGTTGATTACGGCAAACGGATCAAGCGGCAACACTCACTCGATCGTAAGCTCGTCGAGCTGGCGAAGGTTAGGACTGAAGAAGGCTACATGGCTGAGGTCAGGCGGGAAGACGACGGCAGCTTTTTACTTGTCGAGAATCATTGTCCGATTTGCGCGGCGGCAAATGCCTGTCAGGGTTTTTGTTCGACTGAGCTCGATTTGTTCCGATCCGTACTCGGACCAGGTGTTACTGTCGAACGCGCCGAACACATCATCAAGGGCGACAGCCGCTGCGTTTATAGAGTTCAGCCACAAAAAAGCACAAAAGGCACAAAAGATTAATTCTGTGCTTTTGTGCCTTTTTGTGGCGAAAAGTTCTTAGTACGTGCGCGCGACGCCGATTTTCCTTTGCACCAATCGTTCGACTTCAAGCGGAACGCCGTCAGCCTTGGCGGCGCGAATGAAGTCAGTATCGATCTTGAAGATCCGCAGCTTCACTAAATCCTCGATCTGAAGATCAGTCAGTCCTTCGTTACGCATCTCCGTAACAAACTCAGGTGTGACCTTGAAAATCTGCATCTTCACGAGGCTTTCGAACGGCTCCTTGTCAAAACCCATCTGACTCACTTGCCGCACAAACTCCGCGTCGATTTTGAAGATGCGGGCTTTCACGAGATCTTCCATGCCGAGGTTTTGAAATCCACTCGCTTTCATCTCACGCATAAACTGCGAGTTGATCTTGAAGATCGCTGCTTTGAAGAGGTCCTCAGTTTTGAGCTTTCCGAAGCCGGCGGAGTTCAGATCGTCGGCGAGTGCGGTCGTGACGTTGAGGGCTGTCGCTGCGAACAGACGATCCTCGGGATCGCGATCGTCGTCGTACTTGGACGATTGTTCGAAGTCGAAACCGCGGCTCTTCATTGCCGATACAAAGCTCAGATTTGGCGTGAAGTGAAATGTGCCCGAGCCTTTCCCGTTCTGGAAACTGCCTTCCATGTCGATTCTGCCCGCTTCCCGCACGAGGCTGAAACTCACCGGACCGCCATTCTGCACCTGTTCGCGTGTTAGTCCCTGAAATTCGGAGAACTCGTAGCTTTGCCCCATTTGGTTCCTGCCGGACTTACCGCTGCGACGCTCGAGATTCAACTGGAGCTTTGTGTCTTTCGAGTTGAGATGCGCGGTCCAGTCGCCCGACGTGGTGTTTTGCGCGGTGACCTTCGTGCCCGCAATCCAGATCAGGAGCGCGAGGCTGGTGATCAAGGCCATACCGATAAAGAAGCGGTTCCAAACAGTTCTTGGCATGAGAGAACCTCCGGGAAGTTTCGAGAATTCACTTTCAAAGTTAGAACACCCACCACCCGCATTTTGTGACGGAAAATCTCTCTGCGAAGAACTTGAACAAGTCAGGAAGAGAGGCTTGCCCCCGCCGTTGCTTGGAATGGAAAGCGGGGGGCAAGCCCCTCTTCCTGACTTGTTAAGTGATGCGTACGTTGAATTGTGTTGCGTGACGAAAAATTCGGGATTAGAATCCGCGCCAGCAATTCGTACAACTGAGTGCCTGGTTTGGCACGATCGCCCCGTGTTCCCACGCAACTCTTAAGCATAACTTTCGCGCAAAAGTCGCTCCCGCCCAGACGCGTCTCGCTGCGTGATTGGCCCGTTCTCTTAACTGAATCTTTTCTCCTGGAGGTTCCAAGTATGAGAGAGAGGCGCAGAGGTCAGCCGTCTACCCACGCCACAAAAAAGGCTGCTGAGCTCACGCAAGATCAGGCCCAGGAACTGCTTAAACAAAAAGAAGCACGCCTGGCAGCCGAACGCAAATATCGCCGGATTTTCGAAAACGTCAGTGAGGGCATCTTTCAATCGACTCCCGAAGGATGTTACCTGATGGCGAACCCGGCGCTGGCACGTATTCATGGATTCAAATCGGCGCGCGAGTTGATCGACTCGCGCCGTGATATTTCACGTGAGATCTACGTCGATCCGGCACGTCGAGAGGAGTTCAAACGACTGCTCGACAAGCAAGGCGTCGTTCGTGATTTCGAGCACGAGACTTTTCGCAAAGACGGCAGCAGAATCTGGCTTTGTGTAAACGCACGTGCTGTGCGTGATGAAGCCGGAAAGATCTTGTTCTACGAAGGCACCGCCCGAGATATCACGCAGCGCAAACAGGCAGAACAGGCGTTGCGCGAAAGTGAAGAGCGTTACCGCGAGCTCTTTGAGAATTCGAAAGACGCGCTTTACGTGCACGACATGAGCGGCTGTTACACGTCTGTCAATCGCGCTGCTGAACGTCTCTCTGGTTACACGCGTGAAGAGCTCATCGGGCAGCACTTTTCTATCTTTCTCCATCCGGAATACGAGAGTCACGTGCGCGGTCACCTTGGCAGGAAATCGGAAGAGCCTTCAGAGACGACTTACGAAACTGAGCTCTGCACGAAGCACGGCCGCAAAGTGCCGGTGGAGATCAGCAGCAGGTTGATCTTTGCGGAAGGTGCGCCGGTCGGTGTGCAAGGCTGCATGCGCGACGTTTCTGAGCGGAAGCGAGTGCAGGCTGCGGCGCGGACGTATTCGCGACGTTTGATCGAGGCGCAGGAAGGCGAGCGGCGTCGCATGTCGCGTGAGCTACACGATCAAGTGGGCCAGATTCTGACTGCAGTGAAGATGAATTTGCATGCTCTGCGTCAGAAGTCGAATGCACCGGAGATACTTTCGTCGATCGAAGACAACATGAAGGTGATCGATGAAGCTGTCGATCAGGTGCGAGACCTGTCTGTGGATCTGCGCCCGTTGTTGTTGGACGACTTTGGGTTGGTCGTCGCTGTTCGCTGGTATCTCGATCGACAGGCGAAGAATTGTGGATTGCCCGCGAAGTTTACGACGCATTCGCTCAGTGAGGACGACCGGTTTTCTTCGGAGCTTGAGACTGCATGTTTCCGCATTGTGCAGGAAGCGGTGACCAACGTGGCGCGACATGCACGGGCCAGTCACATCTCAGTCGTGCTCGAGAGAGTGGGGCAAGATCTAATTCTGTTGATTTCGGATGATGGCGCCGGCTTCGACATGAAAGCGCTGCGGACCAGCGCGGCGACACTCGGTCTGCGTAGTATGGAGGAACGCGTACAGGCAATGGGTGGATCGATCACGATCGATTCAGCGCCCGACGTAGGTACCGCGATCTGCGCGCGTATTCCGATTCCATATCCACAGGGCCGCCCGCTCTCGGCTGCCCTCAATGCTGCGATGAGTTAGGTAATACGGATTTTGCCGATCCGTGTTATCCGTGCTAAGCTGTGGCCCCGTGAATCACACGGTTGCCATCGTCCCCGCCCGACTCGCTTCAACTCGTTTACCCGGAAAAGCGCTCATCGATATTGCTGGAAAACCCATGGTCTGCTGGGTCGCGGAACGCGCGCACGCAGCACGAAACGTGGACCGCGTTGTCGTGGCAACTGACAGTCAACAAATTGCTGATGCGGTCCAGGATCGCGGTATCGAAGCAGTCATAACTGCTGCACACCACACCAGCGGCACTGATCGCGTCGCCGAAGTTGCAGCACAAATTCCTGAAGCCGAGATTATCGTCAATGTTCAGGGCGACGAGCCACTCATTTCCCCTGCAACCATCGAGCGCGCAGTCGAGACGATGGCGGCTGAGATTTCGAAACACGACGGCGCCGGTATCGTAACAACGTGGGAACCAATCGAGACGATCGACGATCTGTTGAATCCGGACCTCGTGAAGATTGTCTTAGACGAAGATGAGAATGCGGTTTATTTTTCGCGTTCGCCTGTGCCGTACCCGCGCGATGCTGTAAAAAGCTATGGATCATTGCAGTCGGCGTGGGAGAATGAACCCGAGCTGAGAAAACTGTTCCGCAAGCACACCGGACTTTACGTCTATCGCAGAAACGTGCTGCTGGAGTTTACAAACTGGCCGCAGTCGCAGCTCGAAAAGATTGAAGCACTCGAGCAACTGCGTGCGTTGGCCCATGGCGTGAAGATCAAAGTGGTGGCTGCATGTGCAGCTTCGACGGGCGTCGATACCGCTGCAGATCTCGAACGAGTCAGAGAACTGGTGGCTGCAACACTATGAGCGACTGGATCGGATTAGGCATTATCGTTTTACTCGTTTTATGCGGGCTGTTCGGTTTGTCACAACTGAGCAAACCGTACAACGCTACAACCGAAGAATTCGAGAAACGCGCACAGGAAGGACCGGGCCTGCTCGGCGCTAGTCTCATTGGCTTACAAAGCGCACTCGATCCGTCGAAGGAAAAAGCGGTCGAGGTGCTGGAAGACTTGAAGCAGGGACGTTACGACGGCGAGCAGGGATCCGGAGAACCTCCGGAAGCTGGTCAAGATGATGAACAGGGAACCAATGGAGAACCCGATGCCTAAATATATCTTCGTTACTGGTGGTGTGGTTTCGAGCCTGGGTAAAGGCCTGGCAGCATCGTCAATCGGATGTTTGCTCGAGAGCCGTGGACTACGCGTGGCGCTTATCAAACTCGATCCGTACATTAACGTCGATCCCGGAACGATGTCGCCTTTTCAACACGGAGAAGTCTTTGTCACCGACGACGGCGCCGAAACCGATCTCGACCTGGGCCACTACGAACGCTTCACTCACGCGCATCTCTCACAAGCTAACAACTGGACCACCGGCAGAATTTATTTGTCAGTGATTGAGAAAGAGCGTCGTGGCGATTATCTCGGCAAGACGATCCAGGTCATTCCACACATCACCAACGAGATCAAAGAGGCAGTTCGCAAAGTTGCCGAGAACGACAAGCCGGATGTGATCATCGTCGAGATTGGCGGTACGGTCGGCGATATCGAGTCGCTACCGTTTCTCGAAGCCATTCGCCAGATGGGTAACGAAGAAGGCACCGGCAATGCGCTCTTTGTTCACGTCACGCTCGTGCCTTACATCGCCGCCGCTGGTGAGCTGAAGACGAAACCCACGCAACACTCTGTACGCGACCTGCGCGAGATCGGTATCGCGCCCGATATTCTTTTGTGTCGCTCGGAAAAGCCTTTATCTCGCGAGCTGCGTGGCAAGATCGCGCTGTTCTGCAACGTTAAAGAATCTGCTGTGATCAGTGCCCAGGACGTCGACACGATCTACGACGTTCCGCTCGCATTTCACGAGCAAGGCCTCGACGATTTGATTGTTTCGCTACTCGGACTCGAGACGCAGGCGCCGCAGACAGACCTTGCTGAGTGGCGCAATCTGGTGGCGACGATTCGCGAGCCGTCCGGTGGCGAAGCGAAGATTGCGATTGTCGGTAAGTATGTCGAGCTTGAAGACTCGTACAAGTCTCTGCGCGAAGCACTCACGCACGGCGGCGTCGCTAATAATCTTCGCGTCAGTGTGAAATGGATCGAGTCGGAAGAATTGATGGACGACGATAATTATGAAGATCGTCTGCGCGACTTCGATGCGATCCTCGTGCCCGGCGGTTTTGGCAAGCGCGGCGTCGCGGGAATGATTCGCGCCATCTACTACGCGCGCAAAACACGCACGCCGTACTTCGGTATTTGTCTGGGAATGCAGACCGCATGTATCGAGTATGCGCGGAATGTTTGTGAGCTGAAAGACGCTGATTCGACTGAATTCGATCTCGAAACACCGCATCCGGTTATTTTCAAGTTACGAGATCTGGTGGACGTCGAGGAATTAGGTGGCACAATGCGACTCGGTGCCTGGCCCTGCCGGCTCGCGCCCGGTTCCCTCGTCCAGGAAGTTTATGGTGGCGCTGACGAAATCAGCGAGCGTCATCGCCATCGTTATGAATTCAATCCGGAGTTTCGCCAGCGGCTCGAAAAGGAAGGTTTGGTGTTCAGCGGCGTGTCGCCCGATGGCAAGTTTGTCGAGATGGTTGAGCTGTCGCGCGACATTCATCCATGGTTTATCGGTTGCCAGTTTCACCCTGAATACAAGTCGCAACCGCTCAACGCTCATCCGTTGTTCGCGTCTTTTGTGCGCGCCGCATACGAAAATCGTTTGCACTCTGAGACCTCAATGGAGAAGAATGGAGAAGTCGATCTGGTGGCGCACGAGCGATTGACGGCTGCCAGCGGCGACTGAGGCCACAAAAAGGCACAAACTGCCCAGAAGAACCTCACGTCAATGAAATGAAAGACGCACGGACATTGTCTGTAACGGACTCGTTTGTAGGCCGGACGCTCGACGAGAAGTATCTCGTTCAGGAACCTCTCGGCGCCGGCGGCATGGGTGAGGTGTATCGTGCGCGTCACCTCTCGATGGACCGTCCGGTCGCGATCAAGTTTCTGCATCAGCGACTGGTTGAAGACGAGGCAGCGCGAGGTCGTTTTCAGACTGAGGCGCGTGCGGCGGTGAAGCTGCGCCACCCAAATGCGGTTTCAGTGACTGACTTTGGAGAATCTCCAGAAGGCGTTGTTTACATCGTCATGGAGCTGCTCGAAGGCCGGACCTTGCGAGAGATTCTCGACAGGGAAGCGCCACTCGAAACTGCGCGCGCCATCTCGATCATGCTGCAGGCGTCCGACGCAGTCGCAGCCGCTCACGACGCCGGCATCATTCATCGCGATCTGAAACCCGCGAACATTCTAATTACGCAAAGCGCGGATCAACCCGCGGTCGTGAAGGTGCTCGACTTCGGTATCGCGACGTTTTCCGCCGACGATGATGAAGATGCTGCCGCATTGGCCCAGACGCATTCCATCATCGGCACGCCGCGTTACATGTCGCCCGAACAACACAACGGCAACGATTTGACTGCGGCTGCTGACGTTTACAGTCTCGGCGTGATTCTTTATGAGATGTTGACCGGCATGGTTCCATTCTCCGGCGCGACGCCCGCCGAGATCGCGCAGAAGCACGCGAACAATCCACCGCACCCGCCGCGCGAAGTTGTGGCGGCGATTCCTGAAGACGTCGAACACGACGTTCTGCACGCACTCGAAAAGCAACCCGTCGATAGACCTGCGAATGCCGGTGAGTTTCGACGTGAGCTACTCGAGACTGCTGAGCGACTTGGCCTCGAGCACCATGCGGTGACGAGCGCGCCTGACATCGAGATGTTGCGTGATTCCGGCGTGGAGTCGCCGTCAGGCCGTTTGGTTGTCGATATTTCGCGGTTGCGTGAGAAGCGTGCGCTCAGCTCGGGATCGAACGAGATCAAGGTTTTGGGTAGTAAACCTGCCGAGAAGCCTGACACCGAAAAATCACCCCAGCCCAGTTCATTTCTGGACAAGGTCAAGCGTATACTCGGGCTTTGATGGGCTTATCCACAGATTACACAGATCACACAGAGAGAATCAGTCTGTGCAATCTGTGTAATCTGCGGATAACTCTTCCTCGTGAACTCTATGTCTAAGTCTTTCTCTGTCGGCAAAGCCACGTTTGGTGACGGCCGGCTCACGATCATCGCCGGACCCTGCGTGGTTGAGTCACCTGAGCACGCACTTATGATGGCACGCGCGTGCCGCGACCGCGCCCATGCTGCGGGTCTCGACTACGTCTTCAAATCGTCATTCGATAAAGCAAACCGATCGTCAATCAAGAGCTTCCGTGGTCTCGGCATGGACGCCGGTCTCGAAGTCTTGCAACGCGTGAGAGAAGAAGTCGATGTGCCTGTGCTCACCGACGTTCACGACGTTTCGCAGGTCGAGCGCGTCGCTGAAGTTGTCGATGTGCTTCAGATACCCGCGTTTCTTTCGCGGCAAACAGATCTGATCGTTGCGGCGGCGAAATCGGGAAAGGCAGTCAACGTTAAGAAAGGCCAGTTTCTCGCGCCTCAGGACGCGCGCAACATCGTCGATAAAGCGCGCGAGGTTGGTTGTGAGAAGTTCATGTTGACGGAGCGCGGCGCGAGTTTTGGTTATCACAATCTGGTGGTCGATATGCGCTCGTTTCCGATCATGCGCGAGTTTGGCGTGCCGGTAGTTTTTGATGTGACGCACTCGCTGCAACTGCCGGGCGGGCTGGGTCATGCAACGGGCGGACAATCGGAGTACATCGAACCGCTGGCGCGTGCAGGAGTTGCGTGTGGTGTCGATGCCGTGTTTATGGAAGTGCACGACAACCCGGCGCAGGCGTTGTCAGACGGACCGAATGCATTGCCGCTCGATCGTCTCGCGCCGCTGCTCCTGAGGTTGCGAGATATTCACCAGCTTATTAATAGTCCCGAGTAGGCACTGAATCCATAACTATGAGAACACTTCTTTTACTCGCGCTCATGCTGTGTCTGGCGACGATGCAGGCGAGCGCACAGGCGCCAGCGAGTGTTATTTGGCAGGTCAATTCGTTTGATGTGAGCGCGAACGTGCAGCAGACTGAGCGTTTGCTCAATGGCGTCGCCACCATCAACGTGACGAATGTTGGCACTGGATCAGGTCGAACGCTCACACTCCGTATCAATACAAAAGCGAGTGTGAAATCGGTGACCATCGGTGGCGCCGCTGTTAGTTTTAGGCCGGGACAGCCACGCGGCGATCTACTGCCTGTCGAGATCACGCTACCTGCAGCCGTTGCTCCGAATGGGACCATGTCAGCCACAGTGACTTACGCTCTTCCAGTTGAGAGTAACAGCGGGCTCACTGCGATCAGCCCGATCGCAACACAGTTTCTGCCGTTATCATTCTGGTATCCGATCCCGAACACGCCTTCCTCGCCGCGCGGCGCTGACACGGCTCCTTTTCATTTGATCGTCAACATTCCCAACGCGATCTCATCGGGCGTTGAGAAGGCCGGCGCAACGGGTTCAGTCACGTTCGATCAGCCACTGTACGGACAACCGTTTTTTGTTCAAGGTGACTGGGACAAACTCGAAGGCGCCGCTGATGCAAAAGGCGTGATCGTCATGCTCGAGAAAGGCGCGGGCGCCGACGATCGCAAACACGCGGAAGGGTTGATGGCGTTCGCGGCAGCGGCGCGCGCTTTCTTTGCCGCCGCACTTGGACCAGCACCAGATGCGCCGGTACGTTTGGTTGCTGTGCGTCGAGGCGCAGGATTCAGCGATGGCGGCACCGTGCTGTTCGACGCCGACACGTTGCGTCTGCCAAAACTCGATGCCGCCACGGCGCTCTCCGTGGCCGAAACAGTTGCAAGACTCTGGGTCGGCGGCCAAACACCGGTGCGTGGTGAGGGCGGTGGTGTGTTGCGCGACGCGCTCGTGCGTTTCCTCGCGACGCAGTTTCTCGAAAAACAGTTTGGCGCCGATGCGGTGAAGTCGGAGTTGTACCGGCAGCGACTTGCTTACGCAACAGTTGCGCAGCGCGATGGCCCACTCGCGCGTGCGACTCAATTAGACAGTACTTACTTTGCGTCAGTGCCGAATCGTGGCGCGATGTTCTGGCGTCTCGTCGATCGTCGTCTGGGTCATCAAGAGTTGATGGGCGTTTTGCGTGCATCGCTTCAAACTGGAAAAAGTGACCCGAACGGTTTCAACCTTGCTTCCGTGCGTGAAGCACTCGTAGCGCGTGGTGGCGAGAGTTTGAAGGCGTTGTTGGACCAACAGCTCGATCAGGTAGTCGATACGGATCTGATGATTGGTTTGCCTGTGCAGCGCGGCGCTGACTGGGTCTCGGCGTTACGCAATCTCGGCTCGATCGACGTCACTGTTACTGTGGCCGCGACGACTGACCAGGGACAGGAAGTGCGAGCGGAAGCGACTGTGCCGGCGAAGAACTTTGGTGAAGCAGTTTTTAAAACGACGGGGAAGATCGTTCGCGTCGAAGTTGATCCGGACAAGCTTTACCCGCAACTCGATTACGGCAACGACGTGATGCCGCGCGGCAAAGATCTTTCCACTGCTTTGAATGAGGCGTCGTTGCAGCTCGGCGGTCAGGACTTCACGAAGGCTGAAGCGACCGCGCGGGCGATGCTTGCAGCCGCGCCGCGTTTCCAGGAAGCGCAGATCATTCTCGCGCGTGCTTTGCTCGGCCAGAACCGGATTGAAGACGCAGAGCGACTCTTCCGCGCGGCGCTCGATGAGCCGTTGCCGTTTGCGGCGACGGTTGCATGGGCCAACATCGGTCTCGGTGAGATCGCGATGAAGCGCAATCAGGCTGCTGATGCTGTGAAACGATTCAACGACGCGGTGGTGGCGAGTCGAGATTATCCTTCGTCGCTGGCTGCGCGTGCGGCGCGAATTCGTGCGGAAGCTGCAGCCAACAGTGCGCCGCCGATTGATCAGAATGCGAGTACGTTCATCACGCAGCTCTCGCAGGCAGTCGTTAGCAACAAGAAAGCGGAGTTGGAATCGCGGATCGTCCCCGGTGAGCTCGTGCGGTTTATTAACGGGAGTATCGGCACGGAAGCCTGGGAGACGAAAGTCTTGCGCACCGAGCAACTCAACGCGAACCTGATTGCCGCCGACGTGCAGATCCGTGCGAGCAAATTGGGCACGGTTGGTACGGGCACGGCTGTGTTGATGCTTGTGCGCACACCTTCGGGCTGGAAACTCTCCGGCATCGATCTCTTCGAGGTGCGATGAGCTCTGAAGTCGAACAACGCGCCGCACGCATCAAGCTGCTCTTGATGGATTGCGACGGTGTGTTGACTGACGGTCGCATCTGGCTCTTTGAAAACGGAGAAGAGCAGAAAGGTTTTCACACGCGCGACGGACTCGGAATCGATTTGTTACACCGGGCTGGTTTGCGGTCTGGGATCATCTCGGGTCGAACGTCTAGCGCGGTTGAAACTCGTGCGCGAACGTTGGGCATGTCTTTTGTGATTCAGGGCCACGAAAACAAGGTGCAGGCGTTTGTTGATGTGTTAACGCAGGCTGGCGTTACAAATGCTGAAGTCGCCTACATCGGCGATGATCTCAACGACGTTCCGTTGATTGTGCAGTCGGGACTCGGCGTTGCCGTCTCGGACGCCGTTCCCGAGACGCGCGAACGCGCGCATTACGTAACGAAAGCTCCTGGTGGTTTCGGCGCAGTCCGTGAGGTGATCGAGTTGATATTGAAATCACAGGGCCGCTGGCACGACCTAATCGCGAGTTACATCAACGCGGATTAACGCGGACTGAAGACGCGGATTGACACGGATCCGATCCTTAACTATCTTCTTCTCACTGCTTGAGCGGGTGTGGCGCAACGGTAGCGCATCAGCTTCCCAAGCTGAGGGTTGCGGGTTCGAATCCCGTCGCCCGCTCCAGATTTCCTTAGGAAAAACGCGAGTCGCGTTCCCTAAAAACTACATTTGGGATCAACCGCCCTCAACCAAAGTCCGTTGGATGGCCGGAAATTAACACGGTAAGCTTCCGCAGCACGTATTAAGAACCTCTTCCGTATGGTATGGCGAACTCGTTCCATCAAGAGTCCCCCTCCCATTACAGTAGATATGCCCAGTACCAACATAGTTCGTGAGTCCTGGGTCACTGTAGTAGGTAATTTCTTCCTCGTACATTGGTGTAGCAATGACTGCACGCGTGTACCCGCCCCCACTCAAAGGAAGGAAGGCGCCCAGTAGAAGCAGCGCCAGAGTTGCTGCAAACACAAATCGTCTCGTTGTTCTAGCAAATCGATTCATGGTTCCTCCTAGTGTAGTGCGTCAAACAGATCATAACTTATGAAAAGCGTTACGCGCGCGTTTGACCTTTTCCAAAATATCCGAAGCCTTTGCGGTCCAGACAAAA
>Ga0208338_1000127_pt1 | contig 19202 bp, 5 predicted proteins | sample ForSoiNitrogNN91_FD_187858 | JGI IMG/M metagenome (GOLD analysis project Ga0208338, IMG submission 187858) | Forest soil microbial communities from Browns Valley, California, USA, that are Nitrogen fertilized - NN91 (SPAdes) | ecosystem: Environmental > Terrestrial > Soil > Temperate forest ...
ATTAGGCCCACTCGACTGTGGCGCGACACTAAACATCGACGAGCCGGCTAACACTCGATCGACCTGACCCAGGTAGTTGAACCTCACTTCCGCTTGCGGCAGCTTCTCCAATTCCGAATCTACACTTCCATAACGGAGCATCCCATAACCAATGCCACGATTGGGAATCAACCGCAGTTGCTCTTTCATCGAGCGCAGGTCTTCAATGATCGATTCACCATCCCGGCTCTTGAGTACGACCGGGAAGATCGTCGTAAACCAACCGACTGTTCGCGAGAGATCCACACCGTCGAATATCTCCTCGCGACCATGTCCCTCCAGATCGATCAAAAGCGACGGTGAACCAGTCCACGGCGCAAATGCCCGCACGAGGGCCGTGAGCAACACCTCGTTGATGTGCGTGCTGTAAGCAACCGGCACTTCCTGCAACACGGCTCGCGTATCGTCAGCGTTGAGTGAGACGGTAACTGTGCGCGCCTCGGCAACCGTGTTGCTTCCTCCGGCTTTATCCAAAGGCAGTCGCACGCGTGAATGGTCACCAATCGAAAGCCAGTAAGGTAACTCGTTGCGCAGTACCGCCGATCGCGCGTGCCCGCTCAAGCGTTCGGCCCAATGCTGGAACGAAGTCGTCTTCGCCGGTAGCGATAGTTGCTGGTAGAGCGATTGCAAATCTTCAAACAGGATCTGCCACGACACGCCGTCGACCGCGAGGTGATGAATCACGATGAGCAAATAGCTGGACCGCTGTGCGCCGCGATCGAATAACGCGACTCGCAGCAATGGACCATCCTGAAGATTCAAGCTTGCGTGCAGCCTCGCGGCATTAGTCTCGACCGCGCGTGACTGTTCTGCTTCGTCCAATGTTGACAGATCAATAACTTCGAAGGGCGCCTCGTGATCAGGTGCCGAAATAGTTCCCTGCCAGCCATCCGGTCCGGGAACAAAGCGCAAGCGAAGCGCGTCGTGATGAAGCAAGAGTTTCTCGATCGCTTTCGCAAACACCGCTGCATCTGCCACTCCATGAATCTCGAGCAGTATTGACTGATTGTAGTGATGCGGCTGGTGTTTCGTGACTTCAAAGAAACGCGCCTGCACAGGCGTGAGAACGACGCGACCAGTCACTGCTTCCTGCTGAGCCACCGCGATCGCGACAGTTCCGGCAACTTCAGCCAGCTCGGCAATGGTTTGATGTTCAAACATCTGACGCGGCGACAGCCTGATACCGGCGCGGTTTGCCCGCGCGACGATTTGAATAATAAGGATCGAGTCTCCACCCAACTCGAAAAAGTTGTCGTCGACGCTGATGTGATCGATATTCAGCACCCCCGACCAAATCCTTGCGAGCGTTTCCTCAACCGGATTGCGTGGCGGCGTGTAAACCTTCTCATCCGATCGCGAATGCGTGGGAGGCGGCAAGGCGGCGCGATCGACTTTGCCATTCGGCGTCAGCGGTAGACGATCAAAAAATACGAACGCCGAAGGAACCATGTATTCAGGCAGACTGCGAACGAGAAACGCCCTGAGCTCGCTCGCGCCCGCTTTCTCTCCCGCACGCCGCACGACATACGCGACGAGCCGCTTATCACCAGGCTGGTCCTCTCTGCCGATAACGACGCACGCGTCCACTTCCTTACGGCTCAGCAATGCTCTTTCGATCTCGGCGGGCTCGATTCTAAACCCGCGAATCTTGAGCTGATGATCGACGCGACCGAGAAACTCGATCTTTCCATCGGGCAAGTAGCGAGCCAGATCACCCGTCTTATACAAACGATCGCCCGCGTTGCCGAACGGGTTGGGAACGAATTTCTCGGCCGTACCATCCGGACGATTGATGTATCCACGCGCGAGACCATTGCCGGCAAGGTGCAGCTCGCCGGGGACGCCGATGGGCGCCGGCTGCATTCGTCGATCGAGAATGTATGCGCGCACGTTTGTGAGTGGCCTTCCCAGCGGAACTGTTTCCGACCGGTATAAATGATCCAAAGCTTTGTTAGTGAGCGCTCCTACGGTGGCCTCCGTTGGTCCATAGTGATTAAGTACCGCGCAATCGGGTTTCAAAGCGGCGATCTTTTCGACGAGGCTCCATGGACATGCTTCACCTCCGAGCACCAGGCAGCGACGCGGTAGAATGGCGGCGGGATCTGAGGCTGAAAGCAAAGCGGCCAGATGCGTCGGGACGATCTTGAGGCAATCGATTTGATGCTTCTTAAAATACTCAGCCAGCCGATCCGGGTCAGACGAATCTTCCTCAGCAACCAGATGTAAAGCTCCGCCTTTACATAACGCGGAAAAGACGGCCGTATTCCCTAAATCGGCGGCGATCGTGGAGACGCTCGCAAAGCTGCTGCCTCGCGGTAAATCGAGTGTTTCCCAGATTCCGTTGATGTAATTCACTATTTGTCGATGCTCGACAGCGACGCCTTTCGGCCGGCCAGTCGAGCCGGAAGTGAAAATTACATAAGCAAGATTTTTGTCCGAGATCTTGATTGAAGGGTTATCTGCGCTTTCGCGGGCAATCACATCCGCGCCGGTAGTGAGACATACAAGCTGTGTATCCAGACCGGCCGACAGCTCGGCGCGACTGACGAGCACTCGCACTCCAGCTTCTTCCAAAATCATGCTGCGCCGTGACTGCGGTAGACCCGGATCCAACGGGACGTACGCGCCACCGGCTTTCAAGATTCCCAGCAACGCAACGATGAGATCGGCTGAGCGTTCCAGACACAGACCGACTGGCACGTCTGGTCCAACACCAAGCTTCATCAGGTAATGAGCAAGCTGGTTTACGCGCGCGTTGAGCTCGCGGCGATTCAGCGTTTCACCTTCGCAAACGAGAGCGACGTCATCAGGTGTTTGGAGGACACGCTCCTCAAACAATTCGCAAACAGTTTGCGTTGGGCCAGGTTGTTCCGGCGGATTGAATTCGTTGAGTACGAGTCGACGTTCCTCGTCGCTCAACATTTCCAGATCGCCCAGGGCAGAGTCAGGCCTGCGGCTCGCGTCTTCGATTAGCGTCTGCAGTTGGTTCGCGAGGCGTTGGACGTCGTTGATTTCGAACACGCTCGTGTCGAATTGGAGCGAAGTCTGGAATCGATCGTCATAGTCGTCGACAACGAGCTTGATCTTGAAGCGATCGATGCAAGCGTCACGTTCGTAAAGCGAGAACTTCACGTCACCGGCGCGGTACGTTTCAGCGCGTTTGCGAAACTCAAAGCAGAACGGGAAGAAGCGATCGTTCGAATCGATCTGGTCGTCCCACGAGAAATACTCCTGCCATCGTTGCGCTTCCTGTTCGCTCGTTGCGAGTTGCAGCATGACGTCCTGGAAAGAAAGATCATTCGCGACATGAGCGCGCAACGGCAGAAAGGTTGAAAACAGTCCCACCGCGTTTTCTAACTCGGAAAACTTGCGTCCATCAAACAACACGCCTACGACCGGATTTGAGCTCCCAGTCAGTCGCGCAATCAGTATCTGCCAACAGGCAAGCAGGAACGATGGCGGCGCCGATATTTCCAACGGAAGCGCTGCAGGTTCAAAAGCGCCGGCGTGCTTCTCGAAGGAGAACTTTAGAGACCCAACCTCTGACAGGTTCTGATTTTTCCAAAACCGTCTGGCTACTGAACCGGCCTCACCTTCGAGCAGTTCATTCTGCCACTCAGCGAAGTCGGCGTACTGCATCGTTTCTTCAGTTCGCGCGTTTCCGGAGTATGCAGCCGCGATCTCGCTCAGCAGACATTGAAACGACGTAGCGTCGATGCTGACGGCAGGCAGACTGATGATCAGAATATGTTCGGTTGATGATCTGGAAATCAGATCCGCGCGCAAAGGTGGCCGGTCGTAATCGATCTTCCGCTCAGCCACGTTAACTAAAACATCGTGCTTGTGAAACTCAATCTCGGGACGGTCACTTATGATCTGGACCGGAATAGTCATCCCCGGCAACAGCTTGAACGTTGTCCTCAACATCTCGAAGCGTTCGACGACCTGCTCGATTGATTGTTGCATAAGATCAGGATCGAGTTCTCCATCGATTCTGATTGCGCACCACGCACTTCGATCAGGCTGCCCCATGTGCCACAGATGCTTCTGTTGCGGCGATAGCCGATAGCCTTCGATGATTTCCTTCGACATCGTTAGTTCTGTTTTTCTCTGCGGTCCTCTGTGTATCTTTGCGTTCTCTGCGTTTAATGACAATTTTTAACGCAGAGACCGCAAAGATACGCAGAGCGCCGCAGAGATAGAGTTCTTTACCCCATGCCAACTACTATCTTTCGCGCGCCGCGATACGGGCGTCTTCCGTGCGCTGCCAGCATATTATCGAGAAGCAGAATATCGTGTTTCTGCCAGCTAAAGACGACTGCTTCCTTTGTATAAATCTCACGAATTTGTTCCAGCGCACTCTCCTCGATCTCTGTCCCGTCGCCGTAATAAGCATTGCGCGGCGGTTCGCCATCGGCCATCGATAACAAAGAGTCTCGAACCTCCGACTCGAGGCTGGAAACATGAAACAGATGAGCCTGATTGAACCAAACCGGCTCGCGTGTCTGCGGATGATTCGCCACGGCCTGACAAACCTGCGAGGTCCGCAGAATGTCTTTATCCTTCCATTCGAATTGAATGTCTGACTTGCGGCAGTAGGCCTCGACCTCCGCCCGATCGCTTGTCTGAAAAACGTTCTGCCATGAAAGATCGAGCGCCTCACCATAATTTCGCACGTACATCACGCCTTTCTTGATGAAGGTCTCTCGAATGGCGGGCGCGATCAGATTGAAAACTCGACGACTATCGGCTACCGGCGTCTCACCACCTTCAGTCGGCGCTTCGACGCAGAAGAATCCGAGCATCCCCGGCCACTCGCGCGTGTACGACATCTCATTGTGCAGCGGAATGGATTGATGCGCGGGATACTCGGTCGAAGTATAGATGCGACCATTTACTTCACTGCGCGGCGTCGAGCGATACGAGTATGGAAGCAGATCGCCAACCAGCAACTGCAAGAACTGCTCAAACTCTGCGACAGAGTCCAGGTTGAAAGAGCGACAGAGGATCGCGCCGTGCGTCCGGAGTTTCTGTACGATGAAATCACGGTTGTTCCTGGTCCAATCTATTAGGCTGAGCGCATCGACAGCCGGTTCCAGCACGAGGGGCAGACTGACATCGGCTCGCAGCAGACTCTCTTTGATCAGAGTTTCCGACGAGAGCGCGATTGCCTTGCGCCTTGATATCCCCGGCCTCATCGATGGTGGTTGATCCACAGTTTCTCCATCAACCTCTCTGCGTAATCTTTGCGTCCTCTGCGCCTCTGTGGTTTACATTGTTCTTTCACCGCAGAGACGCAGAGGACGCAAAGATTACGCAGAGTTGAAATTGACGACCTTGCGTCTGGCCGACTTCAGTTTCTGCCGGCTCACTTCTTCGGTCGCGGCGCTCAGCTTCTCATTCAAAGCCTTGCGCAATGCACTCAACTTAATCTCAGGCTGTTCACCGACTAAACCGACGAGAGTCTTGAATTGTTCCGCGATGCCTGCAATCGTTTCCGCCTCAAAAAGATCGGTGCTGTAAGTGAACGAGCCTTCAAGTCCACGCGCGCTCTCCCAAACGGTTAATTGCAGATCGTGGCGCGTGGTGGCGTTGTCGATGGCCACTGGCTCCATCGATAATCCGCGAAACTCTTCCCGCTCGATCTGCACGTTCTGCAACACAAACCAAACCTGGAAAAGCGGGTTGTAGCTGGGCGTGCGCACCGGCTTTAATTCGTCGACCAGCTTCTCAAACGGCAGATCCTGATTAGCAAAAGCCGCGATGGCTGACTCGCGCGTGTGGCTCAGACTTTCGCGGAACGCCGGATCTCCCGAGAATTGCCCTCGCAGAATGATCGTGTTTGCGAAGTATCCGATCAGGGCTTCAGTCTCGGGCTCGTTACGTCCCGCTGTTGGCGAGCCCACAACGAGATCGTTCGCATTTGTCAGACACGAAAGCAATGACTGGAACGCAGTCAGCAGCGTCATGAAAAGCGTGGCGTTTGCGGCGCGCGCCACTAATTTCAGCTTATCGATGCTCTCCTTACCGATTACGAATGAATGCCGCGCACCGCGAAAGCTCCGTGACGCTGGACGCGGACGGTCGGTTGGCAAGTCAATAACCGGCGGAGCGCCTGCAAGCGTTTGCCGCCAGTAATCGAGCTGTGTTTGCAGTCTCGAACCACTCAACCACTCGCGCTGCCAGCTTGCAAAGTCGCTGTATTGCAACGACAGCGGCGCCAGGTCCGGGCTGTCTCCGCTGCTGAATGCGTTGTAGCAGGCCACCAGCTCGCGCATGAAAATGCCCACCGACCACGCGTCACTGATGATGTGATGAGTCGTCACCAGCAGCACGTGATCATCATGGCCGAGCTGCAGTAACGTCATACGCAGTAATGGACCACGCGACAGATTGAAAGGACGACGCGCCTCTTCGGACGCGAGCTCTTGTACCTCTGCATCTCGCCCGCTGAGATCGATTAACCGAATCTCAACCGCAGCATTTTTTGCAATCGATAACGTCGGCCTGCCGTTGTCGTTGATGAAACTCGTGCGCAACACTTCGTGACGCAAGACGATCGCATCCACACCTTTTTGCAGCGCGGCCACATCGAGCGGCCCACGCAGACGAAGCATTCGCGGTATGTTGTAGGCTCCGCTGCCCGGCTCAAGCTGATCGAAGAACCATAAACGTTCCTGCGCAAAAGACAGCGTCTTCTCACGAGCACTGCGAAGGTCCGGCGCATCTTCGTTAACGTGTGTCTCGACTCTCTTCGCCAGCTCCGCAACCGTCGACGCTTCAAACAGCACGCGCAACGACAAATCGACATTGAAAGCTTCACGAACGCGTGAGGCAATGCGCGCTAGCAGCAACGAATGTCCGCCGAGGCCAAAAAAATCATCATTGATACCAATCTCAGCCACGTTGAGAATATCGGACCATATGCCGGCGAGGATCTGTTCTACGTGAGTTCGTGGCGCTATGAACTCTTTTCGCCCGGTAGGACCAGAACGCGGCAACGCTAACCGGTTGATCTTTCCGCTGGCCGTCAAAGGAAACGCGTCGAGGAATACAAACGCAGCCGGGATCATGTAGCCCGGCAACTTGCGACTCAGATGGCCACGCAACTCATCCGTTGATACTTCTCCAACGACATACGCGACGATCTGTTTCTCGCCTCGTTCATTGTCAGACGCGATCGCGACAGCCTGATTAACCTGCGGGTGAGTCGCTAGCTGAGTCTCGATCTCTCCCAGCTCAATGCGAAATCCGCGCACCTTCACTTGATGATCGCGTCGCCCGCGATATTCGATATTTCCGTCAGGCAGATAACGGCCGATGTCTCCAGTCCGGAACAGTCGCGCGCCATTTTCCGAACTGAACGGATCGGGCACAAACTTTTCCGCAGTCAGTGTTGGCTGATCTAAATAGCCGCGCGCGAGGCCTTCGCCGCCGACGCAGATCTCGCCGGGCACATCTACCGGAACAGCCTGGAAATTCGCATCGAGAACATAAACGCTCGTGTTATCGATGGGCCGGCCGAGAGGAATCCCCGCGAGCCCTTCTGTTCGATCCACTTCGTAGCACAAAACGTCTGCTGCCACTTCCGAAGAGCCATACAGATTAATCAACAACGTCTGCGGCAACTTTTGCCGGAAGCTCGTCGCTAACTCGACCGGAAGCGTCTCGCCACTACAAACACAGATACGCAACGTGCCAAGCTGCTGCGCCAGGTCTTCATCGAGCTCGAGCATGACGCGCAATAGCGACGGCACGAGGACGAGTCGCGTGACGTTGTTCGTTGCTAAAGCCTTGACGAAGCGTTGCGGATCTTTCACCACCTCGTCTGGAATTATGATCAGGGGCACGCCCTGTAACAGTGGTCCAAAGATTTCCCAGATCGAATCCACAAAGCTTAGCGAAGTCTTTTGACAACAAACTTCGCCTTCGACAAACGGATACGCGCGCCACATCCACGCAAAACGATTGATCGAAGCGCGATGCGAGCTCACCACACCTTTTGGCCGGCCAGTAGAGCCTGACGTGTAAATCACGTGAGCTGAGTTTTCCGACGAGCTTATCTCCGCGGGCGCTTCCGAAGTCTCGCGTGCGATCTCGGGCCACTCGCTATCGAGATAAATCGTCTCTCCGGTCCATTGCATCGATAAGTGCTGCTGCGTCAGCAACACACGCGCCTGAGAATCTGCCTGGATGAAGGCAATGCGCTCCGCAGGAAACGACGGCTCTAACGGCACATAAGTCCCGCCTGCTTTCAATATCGCAAGCAAGCCAACGATCATCTCAACCGAGCGTTCGACACAAATCGCGACGCGCACTTCCGGTCCGACTCCGCGCTTGCGCAGATAGTGGGCGAGCTGATTAGCGCGCGCGTTCAGTTCAGCAAAGGTCAAACGTGTGGTGTCGCACACGATAGCCAACTCATGCGGTGTGCGCTGGGCCTGCTCCCTAAAAAGCTGATGAATACTTGTCTGATACGGAAACTCCGCGTTAGTAGCGTTCCAGTCGATCAAGATTCGTTTGCGCTGAGCGGTTGTTAGCAGTGGCAGATCCGCAACGTGAGCGTTCGGATTCGTCACGATCGATTCGAGCAAAGTCGCGTAGTTCGCCAACATCCGCTCGATCGTCTCACCGTCAAACTGATCCGAGTTGTACTCCATCACGCAAAGCAGCGCATCGTCCTGCTCTCTTACCAACAGCAGTAAGTCAAACTTTGCTGTCTCTGTCGGGATCTTCACTCGCGTGGTGGTGAGAACATTCAGGTTGGGCTGTGGCGGTGCCGTGTTCTGAAACTGAAACATCACCTGGAACAACGGATTGCGATTCAGATCGCGTTGCGGTTGCAGCTCTTCCACGAGCTTTTCGAACGGTAAGTCCTGATGGGCGTAGGCCCCTACCGCCGTTTCTTTGACCTGGTCCAGTAACGCTTTAAATGTCGGGTTGCCGGAAAGGTTTGCACGGAGCACGAGTGTGTTGATGAAGAATCCGATCAGGTCTTCGATCTCGACACGGTTACGGCCGGCGATTGGAGAGCCGACGACGATGTCTTGCTGATTCGAGTAGCGCCACAGCAGAGTTTGAAAGGCGGCGAGCAACGTCATGAACAGAGTCGCACCTTCGCGTCTACTTAGCTCAGCCAGGCGACTCGAGAGATTGCTCGAAAGGGTGTGGACTTTGTAGGCGCCGCGAGAAGGTTGTCCCGCAGCACGCGGACGATCGGTTGGGAGATCGACAATGCCGGTTACGCCTTGAAGTTGGTTTTTCCAGTACGAGAGTTGAGATTCAAGCGCCTCACCTTGCAACCAGTTTCTTTGCCACTCGGCATAATCTGCGTACTGGATTGGCAACGGTTTGAGCGGTGAAGGTTTGCCGGTGGAGAACGCGTTGTAAAGCGCTTCCAATTCCCTGAACAGTATTCCCGCCGACCATGCATCGCTGACGATGTGATGGGTGCAGAGCAGCAGAATGTGCTCGTGCTCGTCGAGCCGGAGCAGAGTCGCGCGGATGATTGGACCACGAGCAAGATCGAACGGTCTTAAAGACTCTTCGCGAATTATCTGTGTCGCACGTTCTTCTCGTTCGTCGCCCGAGAGATCGATGCGTGTGAAGGGGAGCTCGGCATGCTCATTGATGATCTGTCGCAGTGTGCCATCGATCGAAGCGAAGTAAGTGCGAAATGGTTCATGTCTTGAGACGAGCTCGTTTAGGGTGCGTTGCAGAGCGGGGATGTCGAGTGCGCCGCTGAGATGCATCGCGCGAGTAACGTTGTACAGCGCGCGGTTCTCTTCGATTTGATCGAGAAACCATAGACGCTGCTGTGCGAAGGAGACTTCGGCGGAAGTGTGGCTCGTTCGGGGCGGGATCGATTGCGACTCACGCGTGTTGCCCTGCTTGAGTCTGAGCTCGAGCAAGGCGCGCTTGGCGGGAGAGAGTTGTGCAATCCGTGAGCTTAATTCTTCCATCGGGGCGTCCGTTCAGCCTCAACTCCGGGATACGCTACGGGCCGGAAGGCCTGCTATATATGGAGAAAGTACTAATGCAGGTGCGTATTCCTCAGCTTTTCGAGGAGATGCAAACTGAATCGGCGCTGCAAGGCTCGAGGCACAACTGCTACGCGGTCGATGATAACACTCGAATAATCGAGCATCAATCAGTGGTTTTTACGGGGGATTCGATTTTGGAATATGCCGAAGCCGTTGGCTAATTTCAGCCCGGGGTTCGAGGAACGAGAACCCTGGGTGTGTAACAAAACAATGATTCAAACCTGAAAGGGTTCGCCTTCAAGACAAACCCTTTCAGGGTTAGAACGCTTTTATGTGCTAATCCCCAGGGTTGTCGTTCCTCGAACCCGGGGCTGAAATTAGCCAACATCTTCGGCGTACTTTCAACTGGGCCACTGCTGATTCCGAGTTAGCTTTGTTCGAGGCCCAGGAGGCGGTCGGCTTCGTCGTCGGAGAGTTGGTCGAGTTCCAGCAGCAGGCGGGCGGTGGTGTCCGCGGTGGCTTTATCGATTTTTTCGGCCATAGCTGCCACTGTCGGCGACTCGAATAAACTCACGAGGGTGATTTCCACTTGAAATTCCTTGCGCATGCGCGAGACGACTTGTGTTGCCAGGAGCGAGTGGCCGCCCAGCTCGAAGAAATTGTCGTACACGCCGATCGTCTTCAACTTGAGTAGCCCGGCCCACAAGACTGCCAGTTTCTCTTCAACTGGAGTCCGCGGAGCGACGAACTCAGATTGCACACCGGCGCGCACGTCCTCAGGCAATGGCAAGGCGGCGCGATCGACTTTACCGTTCGGAGTTAGCGGCAAAGATTTGAGAAACACAAACGCTGACGGAAGCATGTACTCAGGCAGCTTCTTTCTAAGCGCAGCACGCAATTCATCGGGAGGCAGCGAAGCTCCGACTATATAAGCAACGATGCGATCGCGACTGACAATCACAACTGCCTGCCGTACACCGGGATGCGCCGCAAGCACCGCTTCGATCTCGCCCAGCTCGACCCGGTGACCACGTACCTTGACCTGATGATCAACGCGCCCGAGAAACTCGATGCTGCCATCAACCAGATATCGCGCCAGATCGCCCGTGCGATACATACGAGCACCGTGCGCGAATGGATCCTGAACAAATCGCGTCGCCGTCTCTGCAGGTTGATTGAGATATCCTGCGGCCACACCTGCGCCGCCGATGTACAACTCGCCAATCACACCCGGCACGACCGGGCGCTGCCATCGATCGAGAATGTAACAGCGTGTGTTCGCAAGCGGCCGTCCGATCGGCACTGTGGCTGAATAGTCCGCGGCGTTTTGATCATCGACAGCGAACGTCAGCGATCCGACAGTCGTTTCGGTTGGACCATAATGGTTAATGATGCGGCACGAATGATCGAGTCTGGCGATCTGTTGGACCAGATCCCACGAGAGTGCTTCGCCGCCGAGAATGAGATACTTCGCCGGGAAAATCCCACCGTCAGTTTGCGTAGCGAGGAGGCCGTACAAATGCGACGGCACGATCTTTAAAACATCAATCGGACATCTCGCGAAGTAATCACGGAGCAGATCGCTTTCCATCGCTACTTCATAACTCAGAATGTGCAGGCAGCCACCCGACACGAGCGACGGGAAAATACACGTATTGCCAAGATCTGCACTGATGGTCGAAACCGTGGCGAATGCCAGTGGTCCATCGACCTTAAGTAGCTGCAGGATGGCTTGCGTGTAATTGACAAGATTTCGATGCCGGACGGCCACGCCTTTCGGAACACCCGTCGAGCCTGAAGTGTAGATTACGTAAACAAGATTTTCACCGGTCGTGATCGGTTGCGGATTGTCGTTCGGCTCAGCGGCGAGCATCTCACGGTCGCCTTGGAGATCAATTGCCTCGCCGCCGAAGTCGAGTTTCCGATCACTGTTGGTAAGGAGCAGCAACGATTGGCTTTCGCGGAGCTGCAGCTCCAGTCGTTCCTGCGGATGCTCGGGATTGAGCGGCACGTAAGCTCCGCCGGCTTTCAGTATTCCGAGCAAGCCCACGATCAACTCCGCTGAGCGTTCCATGCAGAGACCCACACACACGTCTGGTCCAACTCCACGACGACGCAGCAAATGCGCGAGTTGGTTGGCGCGCGTATTCAACTCTTCGTACGTCAGCTCCTGATCGCCTGACACAAGCGCCGGCGCCGCAGGCGTGCGGGCGGCCTGCGCCTCGAATAGCTCGTGAATGGTTTTGTTGATCGATTCAGGAGATAGCTCGATGTCGGTCTGATTGAGATCAGCGTCCATCATTTCTATCTCGCTGAGACGACGGTCCGGATGCTCGAGGACGTTGAATAGAAAATGCTGAAAGTAGCCGGCAAGCTTATTAACTGTTTGCTGATCGAAGACCTCAGTGTCGTAATGAAACTCAGAAGAAAGGGTCGCACCAGCACGCACGCACGACAACTTGAGTTTAAAAGGACTCAAGCAGACGTGCTGCTCGATTACGGATAACGATAACTCTGCTGCATCGTATCTGGTCTGCCGGTCTTCAAAGTCGAAGCCTACGGAATCGCGAACCGGGCTCGGTTCGAAATACTCCTGCCATTCGGCTGCGTCTTCCAAAGCGGTGTGAACACTGCGCAGGTGTGATACAAACGGCTCATCTTCGCAACGACGGACAACGGGCAAATACTTCGAATAAACGCCCATCGCAGTAGCCAGGTCTTCGAGTTCCCGGCCTGACGAGAGATTGAAGAGCACGAACTCAGAATCCATCGCTCCGCTCAGCCGCCAAACAAATGCTTGCCAGGCGGCGAAGAGAACTGTCGCTACTGAAGTCTCCCCGGCCAGGGCTTCAATTTTTTCAAGCGCGGCATCGAGATCGACGCCAACTGAACTGGGGACAAACTCCTGCGTGTCGCTGATCCGCCTTTGCATCGGCAGCGCGGGCGTTGGCGCAACTTTGGCCCAATAGTTTTTGCCTGTGATTGCTTGTTCATCGGCAGCGTCCAACAACTCGAGCTGCCATTCAGCATAGTCCGCATACTGGAAAGGCTCGTCTTGTTCGAGGCTTTCAGCGTACGCGCGGCTGAGCTCACTGATGAAATTCGCGAGCGTTGCGGAGTCGGCACAAAGAGTCGGAAGCAAAACCAATAGCAAGTGGCGCGTATCACTCTGTTTGATCAGCGTCACTCGCAGCAGCGGTCCCTGAAAATAATCGAACGGTTGCTCCTGCTCGTGAGCTATGTATTCCGCAATTCTCTCTTCCTGATTGGTTAGATCAACACTCTGCCATGAAAACTGCGGCTCCGGTGAGATGACTTGAAACGGCGTCTTGATCCCCGGCGCGAGGTAGAAAGTAGTGCGCAGTATCTCGTGTCGTTCAACGACAGTCTTGACCACACTCTCCAGCAACGCCTCTTGCAGTGGCCCATCGACGCGGATCACACAGAAAGCATTCTGCGGGAATGACCAACCATTTTTCTGTTGCGGGGATAGGTGGAACCCTTCACGTTTGGAGCTATCCATCGATGTCCGATCTAATTATTGGCAAAGCCGACACGCTTCAGGAGGTCTGAAACCGGGGATCCGAGCGAAGGTTGTCATACCTGGGATCAACCTTGAGCCAATTCAACGCGTCACTTCGGGCCTCATACGCCTTTTAGCCATTCGAATGCTTCATCTTTCTGTCCAATCATCGCGCAAAGCCTCGCCAGCTCAGCCGCAGATTCATATTGTCCCTTAGATCGTTCTTTCAGCAACTTGATTTCAGTTGTTACGAGACCCGTGTAGCCGGAAGTAGCATAAGCTTGCCTGAGCTCTTCCATCTGTTCGGCGCTCCATTTCGGAGCACGCATTTTTAGCGTTTCCGTAAAAGCCTCATCGAACATTCCCTTCTCCTGATAAGCTAATGCCATGTAACCGTGTACCGCGGCGTTTGGGTCGAGCGCTTCGTCAGGCCTCTCAGTCGCCAATAAGTAAGTAGCATACACCTGATAGGCGGTCCCGTAATTTGGATTCAACTCGATAGCGCGCTTGACTTCTGCTTCGCCGCCCGCCCAGTTCCTATCATAGCGAAACAGAACGAACACCAGCGACGTGTGTGCTTCAGCCAGAGTGCGTCGATTTCCAAAGCCTGGCGGCCCATCTCTTTACTCTGCGGCTCTCTGCGTATCTCTGCGCTCTCTGCGTTTATTTCGCCGTTTAACGCAGAGAACGCGGAGATACGCAAAGGACGCAGAGAAAACTTACTGACCAACCTGTTCCTTGCTCACTAGATCGCCCATGGCGACGACGATCTTGCGCTCGCCGACGAACGGGTTGCGCGAGTGTGCGACCAGCATGTTGTTGAGCATCAGAATGTCTTGCTCTTGCCATGGAAAACTCACGGAGAGCTTTTGAGACAACTCACGCAGATATGTGACCACTGAATCATCGATCGGTGAGCCATCACCGTAATAGATATTCCGGGGTAAGTCTTCTTCTTTCATCATCGAAAGCAGCGACTCGCGCACGGCCGGCGCCAAGCAGGAGATGTGATGCAACTGTAACTGATTAAAAAATACGAGCTCGTTTGTTTGCGGATGCCGGACCACGGCGGGACAAAGCTGTCGCGTGCGTAAACCGCCTCCGGTTTTCCATTCAAAGTCAATCCCTGCGGCGCGGCAATATTGCTCAACCTTCGACTGGTCCGCCGTGTGAAAGAATTCCTGCCAGCTTACATCCAGTCCATCAGTAAAGTTCCGCACGTACATCAAACCCGATCGCTCAAATCGTTCCCTTACGACCGAGTCCATCGATTGATACATCTGCCGGCAATCTACAATCGGCGATTCCCCTCCCTGCAACGCTGCCTTCACGCAATAGAACCAGATCAGCATGGGCCAACGATGCATGTGTGAGCTCTCGTTGTGAAACAGGATCGTCTCATCGGCAGGATACGGAGTCGATCCGTAGACACGACCACCTAACTCCTCGCGCGGCAGATCGCCATACTCGCCGAACAACTCCACACAAATAGCCTCAGCCGTACGCTCAAATTCAGACACCGCCGGCACCGCAAAACCGCGAAACAGTATGGCGCCGTGACGCAACAGGTGCTGCTCCAGCATCTGCCGGTTATTCCTCGCCCACTCTGGCAAATCCACATCAGCACGTGCCGGTTCGATGAGCAGTGGCAGCGTTTGTCCCTGCTGAAGGAAACCGGTCTTTATGCTCGCCACCTCCGACAGATCGACTCCCTTGCGCCGCGTCGCTCGCAGTCGCTTGATCTGTGATTCCTTTCTCTCACTCTGTTCCATGGTCTTAACCTGTTTCTGCGGATCTGCGACAAGGTTTCTCAGCAGCGATTGAAACTGATCCGCCATCTTCGCGATCGTCGTCGCGTCGAACAGATCCGGGTTGTACCGCCAGAGCGCCGTAAACTCCCGTTCAGCTTCACTCACGAAAAGAGCGAGGTCAAAGCGAGAGCTCGCGTCGCGAAATTTAAAAGGCTCGACGACCAGGCCGCCCAGTTGCAGCTCGTGCTGCATGCTGTTCTGCATCACGAACAACACCTGGACCACAGGGTTTCGACGCAGGTCGCGTTCGGGCCTGAGCTCCTCGACCAGCTTCTCAAACGGAAACTCCTGATGCGCGTAAACATCGAGCATCGTACTGCGAGCGCGCGCCAGCAACTCGTTGAATGTTGGGTTCCCAGAGAGATCAATTCGCACCGGCAGGAGATTAACGAAAAAGCCGATCAGCGATTCCAATTCCACACGATTTCGATTAGCGAGATCGGTGCCGACGACAATATCTTCACGACCGCAGTAACGTGCGAGGAAGAGTTGAAACGCTGCCATCAAAGTCATGAACGGCGTGACGCCTGCCCGTTGGCCCAATGCTTTCAAAGAGCTGGTCAGATCATCGGAGAGTTTTACCGAGAGGTCAGCGCCGGCGAAGGTTTGCACCGAAGGCCGCGGCTTATCAAGAGGTAACTCCAGGATCAAGGGCGCGCCGGCGAGGTGGCGCTTCCAAAACGACGCGTGTGTCGCGAGGCGCTCTTCGTCGAGCCAGTTTCGTTGCCAAACGGCGTAGTCAGCATATTGGATCTTCAGCTCTGGTAAAGCTGCCGGCTGCTGATGTGTGTAAGCATCGTAAAGCACGCCGAGCTCGCGCAGAAGGATTGCGGCAGACCAGCCGTCGCTGACGATGTGATGAGCGCACAGCAACAAGATGTGTTCGGTTTCAGCCAGCCGACTCAACGTCGTGCGGAACAATGGTCCTGCTTTGAAATCGAAGTGTCGCTCAGCTTCTGCTCGCAGGAGTTTCCTGGCTTCCTCTGTGCTCGTTAGATCGATCGAGCTAAAACTCAGCGGCTGAGTTGGAAGAATTCGTTGTACCGGCTCGTCGTCGACTTCATCAAAAACGGTGCGCAGACTTTCATGTCGGGCAACGATCGTCTCGAGCGCGCGTGTCAATGCTGCGTCATCGAGGGGACCACTCAGATGGAAAGCAAGTGGCACATTGTAGAAAGGACTTTCGGGTTGAAGCTGTGTCAGAAACCAGAGTCGTTGCTGAGCAAATGACAAGGGCAGTCGATCGCGGTGTTCTGCAGCGACGGGAATAATATTGGAGTGATCGATGGCGCCGGTGGTCTTATCAATACGCGCGGCTAGCTCAGCCACGGTCGGCGCCTCAAAAATCCAGCGCACGACCAGCTCCATGTCGAATGCTTTGCGCAAACGTGAAACTACTTGCGTAGCCAGAAGCGAGTGTCCGCCGAGCTCAAAGAAGTTGTCACTCGTACCTACTCGATCAATTCCCAGCACTTCACTGAAAACGTTTGCGACGACCTGCTCAGTTTTCGTGCGTGGTGTGGCGAACGCGTTTTGGAGTACCGGTCGTAAGTGATCGGGTGCGGGCAGCACTTTACGATCTACTTTTCCGTTGGGCGTCAGCGGTAAAGCTTCCATCACGACCAAAGCGGAGGGAATCATGTAATCGGGAAGCCGCTCTCGCAAAAACGGTTGCAGTTGAATCGACAGGCCACGTGCAAGACGTCCCTGCAATGGATTATTTGCGTAGTGGCTCCAGGGTTTGAGAACGATGCTGAGCTTTCTGATTACATCGATTTCTTTGCCGGTTCTCTTGAAGAGCACGTCAAAACGATCTGCGGCGCCGCTTCTGGCCCAAGTGATCTCAGCGTCGTAGCCGAGGTCTGCCGCGAGATCGCAGATGTCTTCAGGTTCCACACCGCTGGCTTTGAGCTCGCCCAGCGACTCGCGCACTTCACCAACCGTTTCGACCTCGAGCTCGCTCAAAGCAGTTTGGATTTTCAGATCATTACGAAGCCGCGCGTTAGGCACTTGTGTCAACAGCAACGACTGAAATTCATTCTCCACTAAATACTGTCGCAGAGACGAGACCGTGAATCCCTGTTTTTCCCAATCGATCTTCTGCTCAGGAACGGTCGACGAAGTGTTTCCATCTTTTGTCTTGATCACTACGTCATAGCGAAACTTGCTTAGCTCGTTCTGATAGCGACCTCGCTTGAGTTGGATCTGCACACTCGCGATCTCGGGTACGCGTTCCTGCAGCGCAATAAACAAATCCGGGTCGAGCACCAGCTCTTCCTCTTTAAGAACCTGATTGCGGATTCGTTCCTTTAGCTCTGTTACTTTGACCTTGTCATCGGCTTGGCTGAGCTGAACTGACGCGTGAAATACGCTCAACAGATCAAGACTGCGCAGATCGCCGAGAAAGACTGCGCCTCCCGGTTTGACGGCGCGAATCGCTCCGCGCACAACGTCCAGGAAATAATTCACGCCCGGAAAGTATTGCGCGACTGAATTCAGGATTACCGCGTCAAAGGATCCGGCTTCGATACCTTCAAAATCATCAGCCGTCCTGTGCGCAAGCTGTACCTGCGGCAAAGCGTGCGAACTCTTGCTTAAGTGATCGATCGCTGCGATGGAAAAGTCTGTACCGACATATCGCTCGCAGTGTGGAGCAATGCGAAACAGGAGCAGACCACTGCCACAACCAATCTCCAAAACGCGGCGCGGTTCGAGAGCGAGAATGCGTTCAACCGTATGTTCGACCCATTGACGCATTTCCTCAGTCGGGATCGCCTCACCTGTGTAACTGCTATTCCAGCCGGCGAGGTTGAAGGTAGGATCAACGACTTCACCGCGATACATGTCGTCATAAAATTGACGCCACTGCGAAACATGCTCGGAGTCCCAATTCTGATCCAACAATTCCGTCGTACTCGTCTCGAGTTTCGGAACAAGGTACGCAACGAGGCGTTTGTCAGCCTCGTCTCTGACAACGACTACACAATCGCGAATCAACGGATGCGTTTCGAGCACCGCTTCAATCTCTTCCGGTTCGATTCGGAAGCCACGGATCTTGACTTGATGATCGAGCCGGCCAAGAAACTCGAGATTGCCGTCCTCTAAATAAACCGCCTTATCTCCGGTCTTGTAGAGACGCGCGCCAGGCTCGGTTACAAAGGGATCGGGAACAAAGCGCTCAGCCGTAAGCTCCGGCTTTCCGAGATAGCCACGCGCGAGACCCGCGCCGCCGATGTACAACTCTCCGGGTACACCGACGGGCTGAGGTTGAAGGTAGGGACTCAGAACATACAGTCGTGTGTTTGCAATCGGCCGCCCAATCGGAATCGAGCCCTGCTTTTCTTCATTGCGGACCGTATAAACACAACAACCCACGACCGTCTCAGTTGGTCCATACTCATTAACAAGCATCGTGTTGGGCGCGGCGTCCTGCCAGAATTTGATACTGTCCGTAGTGAGGTTCTCGCCGCCTATTATGAACGCCGACGCACAGCCCGCAGCTTCTTCTCGCGTTAATTCATGGCTGAGTAGTTCCAAGTGAGCGGGCGTGATCTTTATCAAACTAAAACCCTGCTCGCTTCTCAGTGCAGAGGTTAACGATTCGACACCTCTGCGTGACCTCTGCGCACTCTGCGCCTCTGCGGTGAACGCTTCGCAGAGATACACGGCGCGACCAACCAGCAGCGGCGTAAACAATCCTGTAACGGTCAGATCAAACGCTATCGAAGAGTGAACAGGCGCGCCTTTTCCTTCCGCGACCGGATACGCCTGGATGGCCCAACTGAGATAATTCGTCAACCCGCGATGCGTGATGAGCGTGCCTTTGGGTTTCCCGGTGGATCCGGA
>Ga0208338_1000128_pt1 | contig 19094 bp, 13 predicted proteins | sample ForSoiNitrogNN91_FD_187858 | JGI IMG/M metagenome (GOLD analysis project Ga0208338, IMG submission 187858) | Forest soil microbial communities from Browns Valley, California, USA, that are Nitrogen fertilized - NN91 (SPAdes) | ecosystem: Environmental > Terrestrial > Soil > Temperate forest ...
CCAGGCTTTATGCTGTCACCCGCTTCGCGGGCTCAAGATTTATTTTGTCTCGCGATCCTAGGGCTGGCGCCCCAGGCTTTATGCTGTCACCCGCTTCGCCGGCTAAATTTGCCGCCGGCTATTAATCTTCCGTTAAGGTTGGCCCGGCTATACTCGGCCCAGTCCCGGTACGAGTATGACGAAGCGAGCAAGACCGAAGGTGTTCCCCCTTGCGGTACTCTTCGCATTCCTCTGCCTGTCAACGCTACACGCACAAACTTCCCTTTCACTCGACGACGCGCTGCGACTCGCAAACGCACAAGCTTCGACATTTCAAACAGCCGCAATCAACGAACGTATCGCCGCTGAAGACGTGCGACAAGCGCGTGCAGCATTTCTACCGAAGGTGACAACGCCGCTGAGTTATATCTACACCTCGCCGGCGTTGGGCCTGCCGCCGGGCGAGCCGCGTGCTCCGAGTTTCATCTCTGCTGACGCCATCGGTGTTACCGACGCGTTAGTGAACGTCTCCGGAGACTTCGATATCGCGGGCCGCTTGCGTGCATCGCTCGCACGCAGTCGCGCGCTAATGGCCGCTGCACACGCAGGCACGGAAGCGGCAAAACGCGCCTTGGCCCAGGCTGTGATCGAGGCTTATTACGGACTCGCCCTCGCCAGTGCGCAGCGTACCGCAGCGGAAAAAAATCTTGCCGCCGCTGATGAGTTTGAACGCGTTACGTCTTTGCTATTGAGCGGCGGCGAAGTGGCTTCGGTTGATGTGACGCGCGCGCATTTGCAAACGCTGGCGCGGCGCGATGAGTTGGAACGCGCGCGCGCGAACGAAGAAGTTGCAGCCGGGGCGTTGCGTGTTTTTGTCGGCTATGAATTCTCGCAGCCCATCAATACGACTGATCTGGCGTTAGACATTCCGCTCGACTCCGATTACCAGCAGTTCAAAGCAGAAGAGGTTTCGCGGCGGCCTGAGATCATTCAGCTCGAGCAGCAATTGAGAGCCGCGCAGCAGGAGATCAGGATCGCACACGCCGATCGTTTGCCTTCGCTTTCCTATTCGGTGAATGGCGGCTTTGATACTGACTCGGTTAAAGCGCCGCGTTTGAAGGAGCACACCGGAGTGTCAGCGGCGATCACGTTCTCGATTCCGATCTTCGATTGGGGCACGACACGAAGTCGTGAGCAGCAGGCGCGTTTGCGGGTCGAACTCGCGGAGAACGAGCGGACGATCGCACTGCGCGGTTTCACGCAACAGTTCTACGCCGCGCGAGCGCAAGTCGACAGCGCGAGGAGACGCATCGACGTGGCGCGCGAAGGCGTTGCCAAAGCAGAGGAAAATGTCACGGCATCGATTGCGCGTTACCGTGCCGGCGAAGCACAGATCGTTGAAGTCACCGACGCCCAAACAACCCTCGTCGAGCAACGCAACGCTCTTTACCAGGCAATCTTCGATTACCAAACCGCGCTCGCGCGATTGAGACAGGCAACGGGACGTTAAATGAGCGAAGATCCTGATTTCGATCAGCTTTTAGAGGAACAGCGAAGAGCACGAATCGTTCGCCAGCGGAACATCGTGCTGATCGTGATGGGCCTTGTGGTCCTACTCATCGCGATCCTGATCGTCTGGCGTGTGCGCCGCTCGAAAACGGAAGCAGAAGTCGAAGTCACGCCGATGGTCAGCGTCAAGGTTGCCAAAGCCGAAAAGTCCACGATCGCCGCGCCCATCACCGCCGTCGGCACGATCTGGCCGCGCGAAAAAGCCGATGTCGGCGCAAAGATCAGCGCACAGATCAAATCGATGTCGCTGCTAAAGAACAAGCTCGTACGCGCGGGCGAAGTGATCGCGGTCCTCGAATCACGCGATCTCCAGGCACAACGCAACGAAGCAGTCGCAGCGCTCAACGAAGCACGCGCGAACGAACGCAGCCTCGTCACCGGCACGATTCCCAAAACCAACGCCGAAGATCAAAAAGCACTGAACGACGCGCGCGCGAAGGTCAACAATGCGCGCGCCACGTACGAGCGCCGCCGCGCGCTCTACGACAAAGGCGGCATCTCGAAAAAAGATCTCGAAGCTTCTCAACTCGATTTAACTACCGCCGAAAACGAGCTCCGTCTCGAAGAACAAACAGTCGCGCTGCGATCACAATCGCTGAATCCAAACGATCGCGCACTCGCGTCCGCTCGCACCGCCCAAGCGCAACAACATCTCGCCACGCTCGACGCACAACTAAGCTACGCCACGATTCGCTCACCGATCACCGGTATCGTCACAGATCAATTTCAGTATGAGGGCGAGTTTGCTTCGGCCGGCGGCAAGCTGGTGACGATCGCTGACACGAGCACCGTCATTGTCAAAGCTCCATTCTCAGACACGGCTGTCGCGCAAGTGAAAACGGGCGACACAGTGACAGTCGTACCAACCGACACCTCAGCCGAAGAGATGCACGGCCAAGTCACGCTGTTGAGTCGCTCGAGCGATGCAACGAATCGCACAGTTGAAGTTTGGGTCACGCTCGGTAACGGCGATGGCAAGCTGCGTGCGAATGGCGCCGCGCAAGTCACGATCGCAGCGAACTCCAAAAACGACGCAGTCGTTGTGCCCGCTTCTGCCGTCACACTCGAAACGAGTGATGCGAGCGAAGGAACGGTGATGGTCGTCGACGATCAAAGTATGGCGCACGAAACGAAAGTGACGATCGGCATCCGCACACCCGACAAGATCGAGATTGTCGAAGGTCTCAAGGGCGGCGAAACCGTCGTGATCGAAGGTAACTACGCGCTCGCTGATGGAACGAAAGTCGAGCCACAGATAAACACGGAAGACACGGATCAGAAAGAAGAAGACAAGAAAGAACCATAAGCAATTCTGATCCGTGTTCATCCGTGGCTAATATTTCCGATGGCACTTGCTCAAGTAGTTTCAAGGCAGTCGCGCGCGATCCTCGTGATCGTGGCGCTGCTTTGTGCTGCCGGAATCTACGCTGCAACGCAACTGCCGATCGCTGTCTTTCCGGAAACTGACTTCCCTCGCATCGTCATCATCGTCGATAACGGCGAGGCGCCCGCTTCACAGACGCTCGCTTCAGTCACGCGTCCAATCGAAGAGGCGATGAACGGTATTCCGGGCATCGCGCGGATCAAGTCGAAGACCGCGCGTGGCTCGGTCGAGATCAGTCTTTATTTCAACTGGGGCGGCGACATCAATCAGGAGCTGAGCCTGGTCCAGGCGCGCATGTCACAACTGCTGACCACGCTGCCGCCGACGGCCGAGATTCGAAACATCGATCGCCTCACCTTCGCTGTGTTTCCGGTCGTGGGCTACAGCCTCACTTCAGACAAACGCGATCAGGCCACGCTCACGGATCTCGCAACTTACGTCGTGCGACCACAGCTCGCGCGCTTACCCGGAGTCGCGATCGTCGGCGTCGCGGGCGGCAAGACGCGCGAGTTTCACGTCACGATCGATCCCGAAAAGCTGACGGCCCACAACGTCTCTGCGCAACAAGTCGCCGAAGCGATTCGCAATTCAAACATCATCGTCTCGCCTGGTCTAATCGAAGAAAACCACCAGCTCGAGCTGGCGCTGATCAGCGGTCAAGCGCGAAGGCCGGACGAGCTGAACGGCATCGTAGTAGCCACAGTCAATAACGCGCCGGTGCTCGTGTCAGACGTGGCGACAGTCTCACCCAGCGTGGAACCGCAGTACACGATCGTCACCGCAGACGGTCATCCCGCTGCGCTCGTCAACATCAATCGACAGCCGGATGCAAACACGGTCGCGGTTGTCGACAACGTGAAAGCCGCGTTGACTGCGATGCGCGGGCAGATTCCTAAAGACGTGCGCGTCGCGGCTTATTACGATCAATCACTCCTCGTGCGCGACTCAATCAATTCAGTGCGCGACTCGATTCTCATCGGCCTATTGCTCTCGGTCGTAATCCTTTACGTGTTTCTGCGCAACTGGGGCACGACGCTCGTCGCGATCGTCGTGATACCGGTGACGATCCTCGTCACCTTTCTCGCGATGTGGCTCGCGCGACTGAGTTTCGATCTGATGACACTCGGAGGCGTCGCGGCTGCGATCGGTCTCGTGATCGACGACGCGATCGTCGTGGTCGAGAACATCTACACGCACATGTCGCGTGGACAATCACGACGCGAAGCAGTGCAAAGCGCGGTTTCGGAAATCACCATCCCGATCATCGGCTCGACGATCACCCCCGTCGTCGTGTTTCTGCCGTTAACGTTGTTGACGGGTGTCACCGGAGTTTTCTTTCGCTCACTGGCATTGACGATGGCGGTCGCTTTGTTAACGTCGCTCGTGCTTGCTCTGGCGTTCACTCCGGTGCTGGCCGAACGATTCGTGAGAGCGAAGCCAGGTGATGTAGCAGGAGACGAAGTGCCTCAAGGCAGAGTTCTCGGAGCGATCATCAGGCGTTACGAAACCGTGCTCGGTGTTGCGCTCGATCGACGATGGATCGTCGGGCTCACGATCGTTTTGGTCCTGGCGGGCTCGTATGCGCTTTACAACGTGCTCGGCTCCGAGTTTCTACCGGAGTTCGACGAGAGCGCTTTCATACTCGACTATCTCGCACCGCCCGGCTCTTCTCTCGCCGAAACCGATCGCATGCTGCAACGCGTCGAAGAGCTGTTGATGAAGACGTCGGAAGTCGAGAGCTACTCGCGGCGCACCGGCTTGGAGATGGGTCTCTTCGTGACGGAGCCGAACACCGGAGACTTCGCCGTCAAGCTGAAGCCGGGTCACAAACACAGCACGCAGGAAGTGATCGCGGAGCTTCGCGGTGAGATCGCTGAATCAGTGCCGACACTCGATACGGAGTTTGTCGGCATCGTGCCGGACGTGATCGGAGATCTGCAAGGCAATCCCGAGCCGATCGAAGTGAAGCTGTTCAGCGAAGACGCGGCGGCGCTGCAAACGACGGCAGATGAGGTCGAGACTGCGATCAAGAAAGTTCCGGGCGTAGTAGACACATTGAATGGCATCGTCATCAGTGGACCAGCAGTCACGTTCAGAATCGATCCTCTGCGCGCGGCACCATTCGGCGTCACCGCGAATGATGTTGCGTCGACGATCACAACGGCGATGTCAGGCGATGCCTCGTCGTCGATCCTGCAACAGGACCGCTTGATCAAAGTTCGCGTGATCTTTCCGGCAAACGTGCGCACGTCGCTCGACAACGTGAAAGCGCTGCAAGTTCGCTCTTCGTCAGGACAACTCTTCCGGCTCGATCAAGTTGCGGAGATCGAGATCGACAAAGGCCAGGCGGAGATCGAGCGCGAGAACCTGCGCCAGATGATCGCTGTTACCGGTCGTCTTGAAGGTAGCGATCTCGGCACGGCCATTCGCCAGATTCGCGAGCAACTGGCGAAAGACGTGAAGCTACCGCCGGGAATGACCGTCGATTATGGTGGACTCTACGAGGAGCAGCAGTCGAGTTTTCGTGAGCTGATGATGGCGCTGGTGCTTGCCGTCATGCTGGTGTTCATCACTCTGCTGATCGAGTTTCGATCGTTTGCGCATCCGATCGCGATCGTCACCGGCGCGGTGCTCGCGTTGAGCGGTGTGCTGCTGGCGCTGTTCATCACCGGCAAAACGCTCAACGTGGTGTCGTTGATGGGAATGATCATGATCGTAGGCATCGTCGCGAAGAATGGCATTTTGATGCTTGACGCCGTTGAAGAGCGCCTGGCCGATGGCGACACGTTGCGAGAAGCACTGCTGCGATCCGGGCGTCGACGATTTAGACCGGTGCTCATGACGTCGTTAGCCGCGATGCTGGGCATGTTACCTTTAGCGCTCGCAATCGGCGCCGGCTCAGAGCTATTGCAACCGCTCGCGATCGCAGTTATCGGTGGATTGACAATCGCGCTAGGATTATCACTAATCGTCACCCCTACCGTTTACGCAATGTTGAGTAAGAAAGGACAACCACAATGAATCCCCCTTTGAAACTAATCCTCATGTTGGCGTTCGCTATTTGGCAGGCAGATACGGGATACAAAGTCGAGACGCGCTATCCCGTGCCTGGCAATGGTGGCTTTGACTATGTAACGATCGATAGCGCTGCGCGGCGTTTGTACTTGTCGCACGGTACGCAAGTGGACGTAATCGATCCTGATAATGGCAAGTTGATCGGGACGATCGCGGACACACCCGGAGTTCATGGCGTCGCACTCGCATCTGAGTTCAAACACGGATTCACCAGCAATGGTCGTGAGAACAAAGTTTCGATGTTCGATCCAACTACGTTGCAGCTCATCAACAAGATCGAGGTGGGTAAAGGACCGGACGGCATCTATTACGATCCGGGAACGAAGCGCGTCTTCACCAACAATCATGGCTCGCACGACATCACCGCAATCGACGCCAAAACCGGAGCAGTGGTGGGAACGATAAAGGTCGAAGGTGATGGCGAATCGGCGGTAGTTGCAGATGGCGTCGTGTACTTGAACCTTGAAGACACGAACGAGGTAGTTGTCTTTGATCCAAAATCACTCGAGGTAAAAAAGCGATTTCCGATCGGCGTGGCGAAAACACCGACCGGACTCGCCTACGACGCGAAGACAAAACGATTGTTCATCGGCTGCCGCAACGAGCCGAAGATGGTGGTGATGGATGCGACGTCCGGACGGGTGATCACGAGCTTCGCCATCGGACGCGGTGTTGATTACGCCGCCTTTGATCCACAAGCGAAACTGGTCTTCTTTTCGTGCGCTGAAGGCGTGTTGAGTATCTTTCACGAAAAGGCTGCCGACGAGTACGAAGATGCCGGTGCGGTGAAGACGCAGCCGAGCGCGCGGACCATGGCTTTCGATCCGAAGACGAAAAAGATTTTTCTGAGTGCGGCGGAGTATGTCGAGACGCCGGCGACAACGGCGGGTGGCAGACCGCAACGCAGTATCAAGCCTGGCTCCTTCGCGGTGCTGGTGGTTGGGAAATAATATTCAAGGGGAAGTAACATGCGAAGTAACAAAAGATCGCAGTGCCTCTTCGGCATAATCGTCTTAATGCTGGCAACCAGCATTGCCTTGCACGCACAAACACCAGCGCCAACTCCGACACTCGAACGTGAGTTCTTCAAAAACATCCTGAGCGATCAGAAAGCGATCTGGACTGCGCCGTTTCATCTCGAGCGCAGCGATATGAAGTGGGCAGTTCCCGCTGGCATCGGTTTCATGGCGTTGGTTACTACCGATCGAATTACGGGCGACGAGATCTTCGAAGCTGATCGTCAGGTCAAAGCGAGTCAGGGGATCAGTTATGCCGGATCGGTTTACGGCCTGGGCGCTGTGGCAGGGACTTTCTATCTGATCGGACGTAAGAAAAACGATTATCGAGCGCGAGAGACAGGTGTGCTGAGTGCTGAAGCAATGATCAACAGTATGATTGTAGAAGGCGTACTCAAAGGCATCACACAACGCGCGCGACCGCTGGACGGACGCGAGCGAAGTGAGTTCTTCGATGGTGGCAGCTCGTTCCCTTCCGGTCACAGCACACAGGCGTGGGCGGTTGCAACGGTCATCGCGCACGAATACAAAGATCGTCCGGCGGTGCAAATCGCTGCGTATGGAATTGCGAGTGCGGTTAGCGTCGCGCGATTCACGGGGCACAAGCACTATCTTTCTGACGTGGTCGCGGGCAGTGCTTTGGGTTTCGGCATCGGAAAGTTTGTCTATCACGCACATCATCGCGAGTCGCTTACCGAAGACGACCATAGTCAAATCAATAAGTGGCCCGTGATCGCACCGCAATACAACCGGCAGGCGCGGCAGTACGGCGTGGCGCTGACGTGGAACTTCTGAGAAAAACCTGGCCCGCCTTTGCGCCTTTGCGGCTTTTCTTTGCTCCTTTGCGTGAACTGTTTTCCGCAGTACGATGAACCATGCTTGATTCCGTTCGCATAAGACTCACGCTCTGGTATGCGGGCGTACTCGCGCTCTCGCTGATCGCCTTTGCCCTCGTGATCTACTACGCGGCCGGAAGCATCTTCCACGAGCGACAGGACGAATCGTTGCGCTCGACCGCACAGACGGTTGCGAGTGCATACCTCGAGGAGCTCGGCGAAACCCACTCGCAATCTACAGCGGGCAAAGTTGTCCTTGCCGAAATTACCTTCCCCAACCGTTACGTGCAGCTCACCGATAGCGCCGGCAATCCGCTCGCTGCGTCAGCAAACCTCGTGGGCTCGATTGCGATTCCCTCGCCGGTGTTGGCTGATGCGCGCGCGCAAGGTTTTAGTCATGCGACTGTGAATGGATTACGAGTGACTGTCGTTCCGTTATCGTCAGACCAGGCGCTTGGCTTTGCGGCAGTCGCCGAACCGTTGAGTGTGATTGAAGACGGACTCAGTGAGCTGCGTCGAGATCTGTTCACGGGAGTTTTGCTCGTGTTGCTGTTGGCATCTGCGGGCGGATACTTCCTCGCGCGAAAGAGTCTCGCACCAATCGCGTCAATGAACAGCCAGACACAACGCATCTCCGCAGAAAACCTTTCGGCGCGGCTCGACGTGACCAATTCGCGCGACGAGCTCGGCCGGCTCGCGACCACCATCAACGACCTGCTCGCTCGACTCGAGAATGCGTTCAAAGAGCAGCAACGATTCATTGCCGACGCTTCGCACGAGCTACGCACGCCACTTGCTGTCTTGCGCGGTGAAACGGAAGTGGCGCTCGGGAAGACGCGCACTGTTGATGAGTATCAGCAGTCGTTGTCGTTGATTCAGGATGAAGCTGAACGGCTCTCGCGCATCGTTGAAGATCTCTTCATTCTCGCGCGTCAACCAATAAACACACGCGCCGCTTTGAATAATGAGCGCGTTTCGTTGAACGAAGCTGTCAGAGACTGTGCACGCGCGGCGCAGGTGCTGGCGTTTCGGAAGGGCGTGCGGTTGAAGGTTGAAAATGATTCGTCTTCGATCGATTTGAATGGTGATGAAGATTTGATCAAACGAATGCTTCTGAACCTGCTCGACAACGCGGTGAAATACACACCCGCCGGCGGCGAGATCTCACTAGCGCTCGTGCGTCAAAACGGAAACGCCGAGATCGTCGTGCGCGACACCGGCGTCGGCATTCCCGCCGAAGCCCAGCCGCGAGTCTTCGATCGTTTCTATCGCGTCGACAAAGCCCGCGCGCGCACAATGGGCGGCGCCGGCCTCGGCCTCTCAATCGCCCAATGGATCGTGGAAATCCACGGCGGCTCCATAAGTCTCTCCAGCACTGCAGGCAGCGGAAGCACCTTCACGGTCGTGCTGCCAATGGCGGCCTTCAACGATTGATCAATGTGTCTTTGTTCAGAGTCTGGAATCAATATCTATACGTCATACAAACTCACTCGCGGTATTACGCGGATCAATCGTAAACACTGAACAATCCTGTAGCCGATGACCAGAAATTTCTGGTGCACTGATTGCCGCAAATCAGGTCAATCGTGTTTATTGTGGTAAGCCCCCGACTTTAGCAACCCAGAATCGTGCGGCGAATCGCCGCTTGATTCCAAGAAAACAACCTTACCTGGGAGGCTACGATGAGACATTCTCGAGTTTTACTCTGCGTTAAGCGAACTCTACATTCAGCGATCTTGTTGGGCTTCGTGATACTACCGAGCGTCGCGCGTGCTGATGAGCTTGTTGTCTGGAACTTCAACGATGCGAACCTGATAGCCGATCGTGGTACGGGAACGTTGACGACCACCGTAAACCCCGCGAACATCACCTTTCTCGCCGGCACTACTTTGTTAGCCAGAATGGGAGATCCGGCTGGCCTGGCCCTCGCCTTCCAAAGTGGGACAGGTCTTCAGAACAACGGAGCTATCCTGGAATTTCGCGTCAGTACCGTCGGCTTCCAGAACATAATGATGTCCTGGGTTTACCACCGGTCAGAAGGAGGACTTACGAATATCGCCATCGAAGGCAGCATCGATGGGACTCACTTTTTCTCTCTTGGGGGAGAAGGAATAGGCGTCGATTCTGATCTCGGGAGCGGCATCACATTCGGCAGCCCAGGCGACGGGACCTTGTTCTACAACAATCCGAACGTCGCCATTCGCCTTATACTGACCGGCGCGACAGACCCAAACGGGACTTTTCGCATCGACAACATCGGTGTGGAAGGCACACCGTGTCAAGATTCGGTTTGCGGCGTCCACCCTACTATGCCGGAACCCACCACAATGCTGTTGCTTGGAACAGGTCTGGTAGCCGTGGGCATGAAGATTAGACGGCGAAAATCCATTATTGACGTCTCGTCAAAAAAGGATTGAACGCATCGTCCAGGTCCATGGCGCGGTCATCACTCTCGCGAGCACGCGCGGCCACGGCAGCACGTTAATGTTCGTGCTGCCAGTGGCAGCGTTTAACGACTAACTAGATCATTGCCGGCCTGGAGGTGGCGCGTTAACCAGCGATCCGAATAGGCCGTGTTCCTCGTCGCCTGGTCCAGCGGTGAAGAACAGGGTGTTTGTCGGTCCGTTGGCGCTGCTGCCGTGACCAAATTGAAGTGCCCATAGACCATCGATTTTGATCGGTTTTCCGGACGCAGAATGAAGCAATCCCACGGCTTCAAACTCACCATCGCTCGTAAGCTGTGTCGGGTCGAAAGCATGAATACGTCCGTCACCGAAGTTGCCGATGAGCAAGTCGGCACTAAACCTGCCAAAATTTGGAGGCGCTAACGCCAGGCCCCACGGCGAATTGAGCTCGCCCGCTGAAGCAACGCGCTGGATGAAGTTTCCGGAAGCATCATAGGCATCGACATATCCGTTTCCTGGACCAGGCACATCGTCTTTTTGATCCTCATCCTGCAATGCATACGTCACATAGATCGCACCATTGATGTTCTGAATTCCGAATGGCGCGAACCCGGCGGGAAGATTCGGATCCGTGAAAGCTCCGGGAATCGTAACGGCGTGGAACGAACTATCAAAAATGTCGACTTTACCGTTGTGGAAATCGGTTGCATAAAGGAATTGGCCGGCCGTGGCGCTGTCAATCGCGAGTCCTTTATAAATCGCACCGTGCGCTGGCGCTTGTGCATTCGGGACGACAGTGACAATCGGTGCGCCCTTGAAGGCCGAGAGCGTGCCATCCTCGCTCGCGAAGATAAATCGTGCCGGTGCCGGCGCACCCACGCCATTGTTCACAACGAAGCCAGTGCCGCCGTTGAAGACGAGTCCGGTTGGATTGCCCTGCGCGCCCATGGCGCCCGGAACGATAAACTCTGCCACGATCGTTCCAGTACCGACATTGAATAAAGTGGTTGTGCCTGTTCCGTTGTTAGCAATCCACCACGGTGTTGTTGGACCCGAGACCAGACCCCAGGCGTTGACCGTGTTTATGTCGGTATGATCCGCAGCCACGAATCCATCTGAAAGGATATTGTGCTGAAGATAAAACTGTGATGGACCTAACGGTGATGAGGCGCTTACACGTGCTCTTTGACCGCTGCAGACGATGGCGATCAGTATTATTACCGCAACAATCGTGACGATGAATTTCGATCTAGCTCTCATTGTTTCCACTCCCCAAAATGATCGTAGCGTTAAAGAAAGCGACCGACAGCGCATACGGGTACGCCGACGCAGAACGCTGAGATGAATTCGTCAGGGGACTCAATGTGGAGAACTGTTGCTGGAACGTAGTACCGTTAACGATCATTGTCAAGAGTACGACCATCAAAGTTGTTATCACTCGCCATGAACCCGACGCGAATCCGGGATTTGAGAGAGTCGCGTCCTGCCGCACTCCGGAGATGAACCCTACCGCGTAAGTGTCGATTACAGTTAGCGGGTTTAGAGTGTTCGCAGTTGTGGCTGTTAACCGTGACGAATCGATGGTCCACCACCGGGTCTGCCTTTTCGAGTCCTATCTGGGGAGAAGATTTGAAGGAAGGCCGTTGGCGTCAACTCCAGCGGCTTTCTTTGCCAAGCTGTGTTCGTAGTTGAACTCGGCCCCGACTACCGTGCCTTCTTTCAAGAAGTACTTAATCCCGGGTTGCCTCGCGAAAGACCCTTTCCAAAGGAGATTCGACAGATTGACACCAGTCAGAATTCTGAATATCGTACGTTTGCTCAGAAACTACGCTTCCGAGAGGCTGGAATCCTTGCACACTCGCTAAACCAGCCTGGAAACAATTGCTAACAGCTCAAAAAGCGTATTCGTTAACTTCTTTTACCTTTACATCACGAACGCTCAACTATAGTAGAACCTAGAGGAAACAGGATCCATTGATCGCTTGCACATGAGCTGGTTCATCTTCATACGACCACGGCTCACAAATCTATCGCAAGTATGGAGACTCAATGAGTAATTACGAACAAACCCCAATCGAAGCAACAACCAGAGATCGTCGAAAAGTAATCCTCAGACCTGACAGTACATGGGAATTCAAAGATCTGCCGCCACCGTGGCGCTTTAAAGAAAGAAAAGAAAAAGGCATGTATCTGTTGTGGGGAGCACTCTCTCTTCTCTTCGTAATTGCGGGTAATTACACTGAACACGAGTGGCACTGGCAATTGCGGTCTCATATATTGAACGAGATTGGTATTGCCGGATTCGTCGCCATTATTCTTGCAGTGACTATTGAATACGTGTCTCGAAAAAGGGACGAACGAAGGTTCAAGGAGGAGAAAGAGGCGATCAAACACGACGTGTTCGAACATGTTTTGGGTTACAGACTCCCAGAGGGCACCTTTGCTGAACTGGATGAGCAAATACTCAACGCTTCGTTCATGAGAAAAGATTTTACAGTCACATATAACCTTTCGCCGCTCCCGGACCCTCGATTTATCAAGATTGCTGGACAAATATCTTACAAAGTATTCAATCTAACAGCAGGGAAAAAGGATTTTAATTTCAGGACCGGAATTGAAAAGGCACCCATCGCCGAGTTGGATGACCAGGTAAAATTTATGGTGGTCAAAATTCGAGGCAGCGGAGTTGAGGTAGATCTACAGGACACAAAAGATATCAAAGCCGCAGAGGATCATCAGACCCCACATCACTTGTACATTAGGAAGAAAATCACGATCAAAGGAAAGGAGAATATATCTACGACAATTAAATTTGAAGTGGTGAGGGCTCTCCAAGGAGGAAGTGAGTTTTTCCTTACCCCGATCCTGGCACTTGGCTTCGAACTGTTTGTAGAAGCATGGGAAGGAATTGAAGTGTCAGCTGCATCTTATTCCCATGAAGACTTGACGGAGGGAGATCAGCACTTGGAAAAACAAAACAGTTATCATTGGGTTCTACAGAGGCCGATGCTGCCATACCACGGTGTTTATCTGAGTTGGAAACCCAAAGCGACGCCACTTCACGACACCCAGTAAAGATTTACCAACGAAAGTCCAGGAATCTGGGATCATTCACGAAAAGGCAGTTGTTCAGTTGAACCGAACAATCTCTTCTCCATTTGCACAGCAAAATGTTCAGGTTAGTTGGTGTGCCAGTCCAGGATGTTATCGATTGTAGCCACGGCAACAGGATGGTAGCTGGGCCTGGCTTGACTGTAAATCGCCATGGCCATTTTCTTACCCTCAACGGTCTTGACCAACTCTTTGTAGAGCGGTGCGATCAGTTTCCGTCGACCTATGGACATAAAGAATTCCGTTAGTCGAGGGTAAGCTTGTTTGTATCGATTGCGGATGGCCATGAGCAGCCATTGATGAGCTATTTCCGCATTATTCGATGAAGTTAAATGAAATGATTCATCCAACTCCTGCATTTTGCTGCTACCTAATTCCTGCGGAAGATACGTCAGAAAGCGGAGCCACTCATGTGTAGTCCATGAAGTTGCGTCAATATTCGAAGCCGGTTCATTGCCTTGCAACCATTGATCAGCCTGAGTCTCAACTTTCTTAAACGCATCGCTCTTGGGCTGTGGTGCATTAAGAGGAATTTCGGACCCATAAATCCACTTTTCGATGGGAACCTGCGACGCCATTTCCGGGTATTTATTCAAGAGGTTTTGCGTCAGATAATCAACGAAATCCGGAGTGGCAATACTTTGAAAAGCAAAGTGCGTAAAGTATCCGCGCAAGAATCGATCAAACCGCTCGCGGCCGAAGGTCTCTTCCAGATGTCTCAAAAAAAGCGCGCCTTTGTCGTAAGGTACTCTTGTGACGCCCTCCTCTGGATCACGTCCTTTCAAATCGATGTGCAGGATTCTGTCTCTCTCTTCCAGAGAGGCAAGAATGTTATTTAGGTTCTCACTCGCTAACGCCGCCTCCATTTCTTCTCGCTCGCGCCCGTAAACTTTCTCGAGAATCCTTCGCTCGACATAAACCGTAAAGCCCTCATTGAGCCAAAAGTCTCGCCACGTGGCATTTGTCACCAGATTGCCAGACCAGGAATGTGCTAACTCGTGGGCAACGAGTGCGGTCAGGCTCTTATCTCCAGCTAATGCTGTGGGTGTTATGAAGGTTAGCCGCGGATTCTCCATTCCTCCCCATGGGAAGCTTGGAGGAAGAACTAGCAAGTCATAGCGCCCCCAGCTATAGGGACCGTAAAGTGCTTCCGCCACCTCCATCATTTTCTCTGTATCGGCAAACTCCCACGCGGCGTTTTCAATAACCGGCTTCTCAGCATACACGCCCGTTCTTTTGCTAAGCGGCCTAAAACCCAAATCGCCGACGGCTAGTGCCATTAAATAAGAAGGGATGGGCTGGTCCATTCGGAAGGTATAAATTCCAGTACTTGATTCTTGCGTTTGGCTTTCCGCGCTCATTAACGCTACGAGAGTTGGTGGCGTCCGGACAGTAGCATTATAGGTAATTCGTACCTGAGGCGAGTCCTGCAAGGGAATCCAAGTCCTGGCATAAATGGGTTGTGACTGCGTGAACATGAACGGCTGCTTTTTACCTGCCGTCTGAGCGGGATTAAGCCATTGTAAAGCTGTAGCGTTCGGCGAAGTGGTGTATTCGATGCGAACGTGACAGTCTTTGTGGATCAATTGAACGATGAGTGGCGACCCGAGAATTGGATCTGATGGACCCAGGGAAAACGGGATAGGATTGTAAGTTAAGCCGTCGGCGGAAGATTCCACCTTAATAATATTTAGATCACGTGTATCGAGAATCAGAGGGTGATTGTTATCAGTAGGGATGCGCTCCAAACTCAGGATCGCAACCCCTTCCAGGATTCTTTCCTCAAATAAAACATTCAGGTCTAAGTCAATGTGGTTGATTTTGATCTGATGAGGATTGGAGTGGGAGTGAAAGTCCCGCGCAACATCAGACTCTTGATCAAAAACTGAAGCCGGAAGACTTTTTAGGTCAGAATTATTGGTTTGTTCTAGCGACACACGATAAAGAATACCCCCAGTCAACCAAATTACCAAAGCAAGAAAAGAGTTCACACTTGCAGTCAACAGATATTCCAATCCAGGCTCTAACGAACTGAGCATTTACCGCCGTGGGCCTCAAGAAAAAGTTGATCGCGGTAGGACTGCCAGTTACCCGGCAGCCCCCGCACAGATCCCGGCGTGCGGTTTTCCCGCACCGGGCTCTTCTTGAATACTCGCTTCCGCAGCAAGACTAGAGTGATCTTCTGATCACTCTGCGCCTTGTTTCGCTATTCCCAACAGTGAGGTTTGCACTGTGGTCCGGTCCTTCATGCCCGGTCTTGGTTGCATCCTCGCTCCAGCCGCTCTGCCCGACTCTGCCTAGAGCCGCTATTTTGACCGCCCTTTGCAATCTTTTCCGTAACGGACAGGTTCGCAGGTTTAGTTTGAATCCAGCCATAGTTCTCCTCTGCGTTCAGGGTTGATTCAATAGCAAACAATTGGGAGTAAATTGCTCATTGAATTAGGTTCGTAGCATCTTGAACTGCGCGAATAGCAAGCAAGATCGGCCCTCGCGCGTTTTGATCTCAGGCGCGGCGGTCTTGAACTGGATTCACCTCGTCTGCATTTGACGAAATTGCACATTGAATTTCGTCGAATAAGAATGGCCGAACGCAAACCTCAGGGCATGGTGTTCGTGAGCTACGCACACGCTGACCGCAGGCGAGTCGAAGCGTTGGTGAATGCGCTGGCTGCGCGGTTCAATGTTTGGTGGGACAAGGACATTGAGCTGGGGAATATTTGGCGACGAACGCTCACAGAGAAACTCGACTCGGCGAGGTGCGTAGTGGCGGTCTGGACCACAGAATCAGTAGATCGGGATTTCATTTGGTCCGAACTCGACCGAGTAAAGGACCGCGGCATCGTGGTGCCGATCAAGTTCGAACAGAAAGCCAAGATTCCGCCTGGATACGATCAGATGCAGGCCCTGGATCTCACCTCGTGGACAGGACACAGCACCAAGATCCTGCAGGAGCTCTTCGTTCGTATCCGCCGACTGCTGTCACGGCGCGCTACCGCGCGAAGATACACCTTTGATTCTAGTCCGTGGGCGGTGAATCAATCTCTCCAGGCGACCGGGCAGCTCCGGCGGTTGAGCGACGATATCCGAACCATCGGCGGCATCCTTATCCCAGGGAGCGGGGCCCGTGGAGGATCTCCTCGGCACGCTTGAAGAAGTCCATCGCACTACGCCTCCGTTAGTGAAGCCATCAGTCGATTCGTAGCTCCGGCCGCCAAGAGCGGACGGATAAACGTCAAACTGTACCTCTCTATGGAACGCGGCGAGCTGATAACCCTAATTGATAACAATCGAGGGCATTGCACACGGATCGTGGAGTACTACGCTCGAGTCGGAGGACTCCGTGACTGGCTCGAACCACGACTCAAACCAGACAAGCTGAAAGCGCTGGACGAGGCATTCGGTCAGCTTGGCAACGCAGATGGCGACCTCTTTGAACACCTCGTGGGGATCGGTGACGTCCTGACTGGAGAAGCTAGTGCAATTGTTGGCTTGCTTCTCTCCGGGCAACAGAAGATCGCACGAGAGCGTATTTTAGATGGGCGTAAGAAGCTGCTCCCGCTCGAGCGCAGCCTGTCTGAGGCGATGAGAACACTGCAGCGTGTTGAGGGTTCTCTAGGCTATGTGCCTCGCATGAAGAAGGGGAGGCGGAGAACGCGTTGACGTTCCTCATAACGTAACAACCACACGCACCAAACCAGAGGAGCTAAGGAACTTTAATCACAGATTTAATGCACTGCCCCTGGTTCTTGAAAGGACCAACAGGCGGTCCGAAATTCTTATAGCCGCCGTCCTTGCACTCATCCTTCGTTTTTGGTGTTGCCGGAGCGGGCGTGATTGCTATTCCAATAGGATTAGCACCGCTAGCGATCGTATCGATTACGGTATTGGTCGTTGTGTCAATGATGGAGACGGTGTTGTTGCCCTGATTCGCGGTATAAACCCGAAGGCCGTCTGGCGTAACGGCCAGCCCATGTGGCAAAGCGGCGAAGGAGCCGATCGGGATCGTTGCAATTACGGTGTTGGTCGCCGTATCGATCACAAAGAGCCGATTATCAAGTTGATTCGACACGTACGCTCGCGTGCCATCGGGGGTGAGAGCCACCACTTGAGGACTCTGGCCGAACGCGATAGTAGCGGTGGGAATAGTAGCAATAACTGTGTTGGTTGCAGTGTCGATTACGAAGACCAAGCCGCTAAAATCAGCATTTGTAACATAAGCACGAGTGCCGTCGGGTGTGATCGCAAGTCTATAAGGAAGACGCCCGACCGGGATCGTAGCAATTACAGTCTTAGTTGCCGTGTCGATCACAGAGACCGTGTTGCTGCCATCATTCACAACATAAACTCGAGTCCCGTCGGGTGTGACGGCCACACCCAAGGGAACAACTCCAACGGGAATCGTATTCACGATGTTAGTCGCGGTCTCAACAACTAAGACGCTGTCGGTATGGTAGCTCGTCACATAAGCTTGTGAACCGTTGCGTGTGAACGCTACCTGATAGGGGTAAGCGCCAGCCAAAATGGTCGCAATCAGTGTGTTGGTCGCCGTATCGATGACGGAGACCGAACCGGTGTCCAACAAATTCGTCACATAAGCGCGAGTGCCGTCGGGTGTGATCGCCACTTCAAGCGGAGAGGCGCCAACCGGAATGGTCGCGATTACAGTGTTTGTCGCAGTGTCGATGGCGGAAACCGTGTTGTCGCTAATGTTCGACACATACGCACGTATCTGAGCGTGCGTTGTGCTCATCGTGCCGCTGCGACCACTGAAGATCAGCAACGTGCATGTGATAGTAAAAACGAAGCGTGTGAAGTATGGAGTGGGCCTGTTCGTCATGTTAATCCCTATGTGCCTTGATGGCATGTGAGACGGTGATAAGCTTGCGCTGTGGCGTACGCAGCGCGCTGCGATAAGTCAAAAAGTCAAGATCGGCGGGAGTAAGACTCTCTTTGCATTGGGAGTGAGACCCTCGTCAAACACGAAGTATGCTCTTACGGCTAAATGGCTCGTAAAAGGGCTCCGTGAATGAGCGCCTTTTATACCCAGCAACCAAGGATGTCAATAGGGATTATCCGTAGGGATTATCCGTAGTGTCGTTAGCACATGATATGGCCGGTAAAATTAGCAAATGAAATCAAATTCGAAACCGGCTCCCGGTATAACCGCGGAGCCGGTTCGCTGGTCCAAAGGCAATTCAGATTCGCGCCTTGACGCACGAAGTGCTGATGGCCTATGGCAGGCTGATGAAACGAACCACCGATGGCGGAAGCGGACCCGCTGAGCATCTGTGACCCGCCAGTGTTCTTGGCACGATCGTACTGTCGAACATATTGGTTAAGTCGACCACAGCGAGTCTGGTCGCACCAGAATTCGCCAGTACTGCGATCGCATGGCCAGTGGTCGGACTCTGATATGCCGTTACGGTATGTGGATCGAGGCCATTACTGAAACCATTCCCGATGTTGCAACTGAGCCAGTCAGTTAGAGCGGGAGTAACTCCGCCACCGGAAACTGCTGGGAGTTGCATTGCGGTAATTTCATCGCCTCCGAATTCCCCAGTCACGATACCGGTATGCGTTCCCTGCGCTACGGCGAGACCACTTGCTCCTGCCGAAAGAAAAGACTCCGTCAGGACCTGAACCTGCGAAGGCGCGGTCCAGGTGCCGGGCAACCCGGCAGTGAACGGCGCAAATGCGGGATCGCTGATGTCAGCAAGGA
>Ga0208338_1000129_pt1 | contig 18840 bp, 15 predicted proteins | sample ForSoiNitrogNN91_FD_187858 | JGI IMG/M metagenome (GOLD analysis project Ga0208338, IMG submission 187858) | Forest soil microbial communities from Browns Valley, California, USA, that are Nitrogen fertilized - NN91 (SPAdes) | ecosystem: Environmental > Terrestrial > Soil > Temperate forest ...
GACAGCATAAAGCCTGGGGCGCCAGCCCTAGGATCGCGAGACAAAATAAATCTTGAGCCCGCGAAGCGGGTGACAGCATAAAGCCTGGGGCGCCAGCCCCAGGATGCGTTATGTATATACAGTCGAGCCCGTGAAAACGGGCGATAGCGTGGACCATTTCAGGCTGTCGGCCGCTTCGCGGGCTCTAATATGTTTTTGGGTTCGAGATCCTGGGGCTGGCGCCCCAGGCTTTATGCTTACGCCCGCTATCGCGGGCTAAGAACGTCGAGCATGTAGCCTTCGCCGCGGCGCGTGTGAAGCAGTTTGAGCGAGTGTTTTCCGTCGATCTTTTTGCGGAGGCGATTCATGTAGACCTCGATTGTGTTTGAAAACGGATCGAACGTGTCGTCCCAAACGTGGGCCGCGATTTCCGCGCGTGAGACGAGTTGGCCCGCGCGTCGCGCGAGATACTCGAGCAGCGCGTATTCTTTCGCGGTTAGTTGGACCTCGTGACTGGCCCGTGAGACTCGATGACTGATCGAATCGACGAGGAGATCAGCGATCTCGAGCACGTCAGGACGGAGTTGAGAGTCGCGTCTGAGGAGTGCGTGAATACGTGCGAGCAGCTCGCGAAATGAAAATGGTTTGGTGAGATAGTCGTCGGCGCCCGCGTCAAATCCGGTGATGCGATCGTCGATCGCCGCGCGCGCGGTGAGCATTAAGATTGGAGTTGTGTCGCCGCGCGTTCGCAGCTCGCGGCAGACTTCATATCCGTCATGCTTCGGCAATAACACGTCGAGCACGACGACGTCGTAGTCGTTGATCGCCGCCTGGTAAAGCCCGGCTTCACCATCCTGAGCGACATCCACGGCATAGCTATTCTCACGCAATCCTTTGGCGATCACTCCCGCCATGCGTGCGTCGTCTTCGACAACCAGTATTCGCATTATTCCCTGCGCTTGGTGCGACTCTTTTGCGTGGCGACGTCCACCTGATGCGCGGCTTCGTCGATCTTGTCGATGTTGACCGCTTCTTCAATCGCACGATGATCGCGACATTGCGTGGTCCACAACTGCTGTTGGTGCGCGAGCTCTTGGGCCAGTGGCTCGTAAATCTCTCGGCGGCCTTCGTCGTCCGCGTAGCCCCACAAACCACTATAACAGTGACGGTCATCGCCCCAGCCGGGATAGTCAATGATCGGATACAAACACAACGCTTCAAGCTCAACACCTGCAGCCGCAGCCGCGCGTGCCTCCTGACCAATGTAGCGCAACCAGGTTGGACGCGCGTCGCCTTCGATGCCGGTCTCAGCGATGAAGATCGGTCGACGATATCGCTCATAAACTTCACGCAGCATCTCGCGAATAGGCCGGTGCAGCGGATGCGAAGGCGGCAGCAACATGTCCTTCCGACGGCGCGACGCAGGCGCGTGCGGATCCTGGTGAATCCACTGATTGTTCGAGTAGTAATTAACGCCGAGTAGATCGAGATACTCAGGACGACCGCCGAGCTCTGGACAGATTCGTCCACTCAGCATGTCCCACGCCTGAAACTGCGACATCCGGTAACCTTCCGCCGCCGCAGCTTCCTCGGGATGGTCAGGATCAACAGCGATATGAATAATCGGCTCCGCGTGACAAATGCGTGATCGTGGATCCACCTCACGGACGGCCTCGATCGCAGCGATCGCCGCGCGCACGAGTTGAGCCTTGAGCTCGGGACCACGCTTCTTCGCAAACGGATTTAAAAAACCCGCATCGCCGCCACCCCACGATACAAACGAGATCTCATTTGCCGGAGTAACGTAAATCGGTCCGCCGGTCTCGTCGAGAATGACTGCGGCAGTGGCGCGTGCGAAGCGTGCGAAGCGCTCGACGAACGCCGCGCTCCAGATGTTGAGCCCGTCCGGCCAACCATAATGGAATAAATCCCAGATGACTTGTGTCTGCGTCTCCCGCGCCGCGCGCAACATCGGCACGAGACTGGAAAAGTCGTAACGAAAAGGCGACTTCTCGATCAGGTGCCAGCGCACACCGTCGCGCGCCGTGCGTATGCCGACTTCCTGTAAACGCGTGTAATCTTCGAGGGCAAACTCGCCGTGCCGCGTTGATTCGATGAGGTCGAGCCGTTGTCCGGCAAAGCGTCCGAGGTGTTTACGCCGCGGCAATCGATGTGTCGAGCACTCGAAGCCTCCTATCCAAAAGCTCTGGAAGACTGAGCTGTCTACCGGAGCGCGCGAAATATCCGTGTTCTCTAAAATGCTACTCATACGACGTAATCATACACATGGTGAGGCGAGTAGCAACTGTCGCTTTTTTATGCGGATTTATTGACTCCTTTGCGTCAATCCGGAAATGGACTTATAAAACCGTAACGCACCTTCATGGCTCCGGCTGCTGCCTGGTCCAAGGCAGCAGCCGAAAGCAACGACTATTAAATGATGCTAGACAATCTCATACTTCTGCATCATCTCGTTGTCTTCATGGTCTAGTATGTGGCAGTGCCACACGTAACTGCCCGTAAACGACTGACCGAACGGCACGCCGCCTGCCGCGATACCTGGGACCTGTGCACCGAACGGCACCAGTATGCGCGTAATTTCACCTGGGTTCGCTTGGATTGTGTCTTTCCAGCCGGCCTCGTTTGCATCCGGCCCTCTCAGGTTGCCAAGTGCAAAAGCATCCGCTGACGGCACTGGAAATGGTCCAGTGCCCATCGTCATTGGATCGACCACCGGATAAACCGCTGCCGTGTAACCCGGGACGTCGAACGTCTGACGACCAAGGAGACGAAACTGAATGAGGTGAATATGAATCGGGTGTGTGTCGCCCGTGGTATTGATAATGTTCCACTGCTCAAGCGTGTTGACGTTAGGCTGCTCGATTTGCGTGGTGGTCCAAAACAGATTATTGAGCAGTCCCATGATTGGTTCGCCTGTCGCCGGATCGGGAATCTCGACCAGCGACACGTTGCGAATACGACTCGGCGCGGGCAGCTCTGCGATGGGTGTTGCGCGTAGAGTCGCAGGAATTCCTCCGGTAAATCCCGTCGTGTTGGTTACAGTGAACTGCATTATCTCGCGCAGGAAGATGCCACCTTGCTGCGGATTGCGCGGCCCGTTCGGAAACGGCGCGGGTGCATTGTTCTTCATTTGGATCTTTGTACCTGGCGCCATGTTGGTGAAGTCCAGAAGAATATCGGCACGCTCGCCCGGTGCAAGCAGCAGGTGCGTCACCGGAGCTGGAGCGTTCAGCATTGCGCCGTCAGTTCCGATCTGGAACATCGCCTGTTTGTTTGAAAGGTACAAATTGTAGACGCGTGCATTCGAGGCATTGACGACGCGAAAGCGGTAGACACCGCGCGCGACGTTTAGATTGGGCCAAACTTTGCCGTTCACAACTGCCTTGTCGCCGAAGAACTCCGGAGACCAGATTGTGAGTGGGCCTGGCGGAAATGCCATGGTTCCATCCGCGTTGAACATTTTGTCCTGAATGATTAGCGGGAGCTCAAATGGTCCGGATGGTAGACCAATCGGATTGCCGGTTTGTCCGGTGTCACGTGAGTCTCTTACCAGATACATGCCCGCCAAACCGGCATGAACGTTCAGGCGTGTGATGCCAAGCGAGTGATCGTGATACCAGAGAGTCGTTGCTTCCTGATTGTTAGCATAGTGATAGTCAAACCTTCTGCCAGGAAGAAATGTTAGTTCTGGGTGGCCATCGCTGCCTGCTTCGGTATTGCCTCCGTGCAGGTGGACGGTGGTGCGCGGCGTAGTCTTATCAGCCTCGACTGCACCGTGTAGTGTTGTGTCAATCGCAAAGGAGAGCGGATGTGCGCCAAGGTTGTTGCGCGCGCTAAGGGTAATGGGGACACCTCTCCTGACTTCGAACGTTGGCCCGAGGTAAGACATACCGCCATAGCCCCACGTTGGAGTGAGCGGGAGAGCACTGTGGAATCGTTGTAGTCCCGCTGCCATTGGAAGTGTGAAGCTGCCGCCAGCTTTGGCGTTTACAACAGGGGGAATGGGAAGTTGTTCGGTATACTTTGAGAGCGTGGGGCTCGTTTGCGCCTGAGCCGCTATTGGACTCAATGGTGAAACGCCGCTGCCGATCATGGCTGCGCCGGCTGCTCCGACGCCGGCGGTCTTGATGAAGTTTCTCCTATGAATTCCCCGGGATCTGAATGTATCTATGGGATCAGTCTTTTTCATGTTTACCTCCAGTTGAGCGGAGGCCGCTGCGAAACGTTGTAGTGGGCAGAGGTCTCACACCTCATCGTTTGAGTGTTGTTTGAGAATCTTGATGGTAGGCAAGATTCGATAGGTGGTGTGCTCGATAACAAAATGGAAAGCCACGAGTGGTCCATCGTGAAGCACCTCGACACCTGAGTTTCTCATTTCTAATCACCTTGAAAAGGCTAGCGAACTAGCTTGACTAATGGTGAGCAACGGACGTTCCAGTGAGGATTCGCAGCGTATGCATCTCTTTGCGGCTTGTTGGTGGGGAAGATTACACGATCGTTCAGAATTGAGTGGAAAAGAACGCAGCTCGATTCGACCTGGCGGTGGCTCGGAAGCGCCGCGATGGATCGCGATGGTTACAGCGCTTCGAGTGTGACGATTCCCAGAGTCGAGGATGGGAACCCACTATGATGGCGGATCGCGATCATCAATCGGATGCGGACGACCGTCAAAGCGGATATGAAGCGGACATAAAGGCTAAAAAGTGCTCCTCACAGTGGACAGTCTTCGGTGCGCCAAGCAAAGCTCGGTGTTTCTGATTGGGTGCAAGTCCCAATTGAGCAAGGCCTAACCAACCACTCATACCGAGTGTTGCAGTCGTCGAGGAGGTGAGTCAATCAGCGAACGAAACGATTGAAGCGTACCCAGGGCCTCACATAGGCCGTAAGAGAGACCGCACTTTCTAAAGCTTGATACAGCCTCGTCAAGTCCAACAAAGCAGACGGCGATGGAGTCGAAGATCCAGAAGCCAATACAGAGCAACCGCCAAGGTGAGGTTGCCGAGGGTCTGCCGGGTCGCTCAAGAGCGTGGCATGTGTGAAGAGAAACCCCAGAGAACTTGGGAGGCCCAACTCGTTCCTCGCGGTTGCGAGGTAAGTGAAACCGACGGAAAACGATAGGTGAACTGATGACGAGTTGGGAGTCAGATCAGCTCATAGTACTCAGCGAGCGGGAGAGCCGCTTACAAGGGGAAGGGGCTGACGTGATACGAAGCCAACAAAGGAAACACTGACCGTGCATGAAGGAACGGATACCAGTGCAAACCTCAATGTTGGGGATAGCAAACAAGGCGCAGAGTGATGCGATCACTCTAGTCTTGTTGCGCGAGTATTCACGAAGAGCCCGGTGCGGGAAAACCGCACGCCGGGATCTGTGCGGGGGCTGCCGGGTAACTGGCAGTCCTACCGCGATCAACTTGCTTTTGATGCCCACGATGTAGATGCTCAGTTTCTTTCAGCGGCAGCGAGAAGTGTTTTATTGATTCGCAGCCCTGCCCCGGTGGTTGCACCACAAGTAACGATCGCGGAACAGCGGAACAGCGGCTGCTCACATGCTGCCGCGAGTTACCACCGTCCTCTGGCGAAAAAGTACTGACCTTCTCCAACCTGTGATCCGACAGCAACGCATTCAAGCGAACCCTTTACTCGCAGGAGTCGATACCGCTAGCCGTTCGACAAGCCATGTATTCCGTCATAACAGTGTCAGCCCAGATGACATCGACATCGCCATTTCCATCCAGGACTGGATTTTCCATGTGCGAATTATAGGTCGCCACGCATTGATCTCTAAGTGCACGAGCCTGGGCGCAAAAATCGGGATTATACGAGCAAGTCTGGTTTGCGGCCGCCATCAAAGTGTCTTGCGCACCTGTAAATGAGTTATAGCGAGAACTGTCGCAACTGCTGGTGCAGTTGTTCATACACGTAGTCCATGCCGAACTGCTAAGGCCGTTACATTGCGGTGTGCATTCCTGTTGGCAACTTGTCGGATCGCTGAAATACCAGGAACGAAACGTATTCGTGTATTGGTCATTTGCATTCATAAAAGCATTGAAGCGATCTAGCTCGCAATCGCTCATATGAGCATACCCTGGTTGCATTCCTACTAAACTCTGTCCCAACAATAAAGTGAGAACGATTCCTAAAATCACAAGTGGTGTTTTCCCTTTCATTTCCCTTCCTCCTTGAGTAGCAGTTTTCGTGTATGTTTGTAACGCGTTCGCAGCAGTCGGATATGAATCTGATGAGGGCTGGGATGCCATGTCCGATCTGCGAGTGAGAACATGCTGAGACGTGACCACTAACACTGCTTTCGAAGCGGTATTTCTTCAGCCCCAAGGTATTGACTTTGAACTATGGGTGATCCAAACCTTACACATATCACCCTGACGGGTTCATACTCATACGCTGTGCCGGAAATCTCTGCTTGTGTCATATGGAATCCTCTGTGCTTTACGCCCAACGCTGTGCTTCAGCGGCTCGCCCACGCAACTAACCAATGAGGCCCTTTTCATGCCGAGTCTGCTGCGAGTTGGGCTCGCGCTTGGATGTCCGACTTCATTTTCAGCCAATCCTGTGAAACGCGATCGACTCCTCCTCTATTCCTGTTAACCAATCTTCCAGTATGTGTCTGGCACCACACTCTTGTTAGTCCGATATTGAAAGGGCTGTCGATCGCTGAGCTGAGGTCTGGACTTGGATTCAAACCACACGCTTGCCTTACGGCATTGAAGGTGACGAGGCCAAGACAGATGACTAGCTTCGGCTTGACGATACGAATCTGAGGCAACGCAAACTGGCGCGCTGCCGTTATTAGATCGGCTTGGCGAATGGGCTGACTCATTCCACCTAACTTAACAAAGGGAAACAGATTCGTACCGAAAGTGTCCCGAAGCGTAATTCCAAAGATTGTATCCAACAGCCTGATAAGATTTCTATTTGTGGGCCGATTCGGAGTATGTCCTAACTTGGCAGATGGTTCATGGAATGCGCCACTCAGGGTTTCGTCGGAGGCCCAGTCCTGAAGCATCACCATGATGTCTGCGTCAACGTTGCCTGCCGACTTCGTGTAGGGCGACACGAAGTTACAGTGCGTAGGCACCTGCATGATAATCACCAATGCATTTGTAGCCTTTCCACCGAGTGGGTTGTCGCAGCTTTGCTAACGCCAACAGTTCAGCTTGCTTGTCCATACATTACATGAGAGCCCAACGTTGCATTTCAGCGGCTCGCCCACGCAACTAAAAGAATGTGGATAACGGTCTATTGTATTATCTTCAAAAACGTAAGGCCACCTTCGCGGGTCGCCTCTTCTTTGATTTGTCAGGAATAGTGGTCTCCCCACAGTGGACAATCTTCGGTGCGCCAAGCAAAGCTTGGTGTTTCTGATTGGGTGCAAGTCCCAATTGAGTAAGGTCTAACCAACCACTCATACCGAGTGTTGCAGTCGTCGAGGAGGTGAGTCAATCAGCGAACGAAACGATTGAAGCGTACACAGGGCATCACATAGGCCGTAAGAGAGACAGCACTCTCTGAAGCTTTGATACAGCCTCGTCAAGTCCAACAAAGCAGACGGCGATGGAGTCGAAGATCCAGAAGCCAATACAAAGCAACCGTAAAAGGTGAGGTTGCCGAGGGTCTGCCGGGGTCGCCAAAGAGCGTGGCATGTGTGAAGAGAAACCCCAGAGAACTTGGGAGGCCCAACTCCTTCCTCGCGATGGCGAGGTAAGTGAAGCCGACATAAAGACAGGTAAACTGATGACGAGTTGGGAGTCAGATCAGCTCATAGTACTCAGAGAACGGGAGAGCCGTTCACAAGGGGAAGGGGCTGACGTGATACGAAGCCAACAAAGGAAACACTGACCGGGCATGAAGGATCGGATACCAGTGCAAACCTCACTGTTGGAGATAGCGAACAAGGCGAAGAGTGAAAGCACTCTAGTCTTGCTGCGGAAGCGAGTATTCACGAAGAGCCCGGTGCGGGAAAACCGCACGCCGGGATCTGTGCGGGGGCTGCCGGGTAACTGGCAGTCCTACCGCGCTCAACTTTTTCCTGACCACAACTACGGAAGTGCTCAGTTTCTTCCATCGGTTGCGAGAAACGCCCTAATCGCCAACAAAATTGCCGTTCACGATTAATTGCCGCTGCAAAGGCACATTAGTCAAGAAGGAAATGAGGTCTTCAGGTGACCCCAGAGTGGACAATCTGCGGAACTTTTTTGACGCCAACGCCAGAAATTACTGAGTTCCCTGCAACAGTACGGGAGTGCTCATCTTGCGACTATTCCGAGTCCGCGCACATTGACGAGCAACCGGCCTAAGGGTGCAGCGTGTTAGTGGAGACGGCACTCTACTCGTGTTTCCTTCGGACCCGAGCGACCGAATAAAGCCTCGCGTCATATCCGGCGGTAGGCCGCGCCGATGGTGGTCACAAGTCCCGCCACATCCTGCCCCATCTTCATCCGGAGAGATGTTTGGCCCAAGAATAAGCCGAGTCAGTACCATCTGCTGCGAGTGGCACTGACCCAGTCCAAGTCTCTTAAGGGTCTAGTAGCGGTTATAAGCCGATGGGATCGGAATGTCACCCGATGTGCCCCAAGTCGTAGTTCCAATTCCCAAGATCCACCAAGCGCCGGTACTCGGTCGCCAAATGGCGACATCACTCTTACCGTCACCATCGTAATCCGCTGCTACTGGTATATCGGTAGACAGTCCAAACGTTTCGTAACGCAGCGTTCCCGTTGTGCTCTGTAGGATATACCAAACGCCAGTGCTTGGTCGCCATACCGCAACATCAACTGAAACATCCCCATCATAGTCTGCTGGAACTAGCACATCGTTGGAGCTGGCACTACCAAACGTTTCGTACCGAACTGTTCCTGTCGAGCTGTTAAGGATGTACCAAATACTGTTGCTCGGTCGCCAAACCGCGATGTCGGCGTTTCCGTCGCCGTCATAATCGCCGACAACAGGTTTGTCTCCTGAAGTTCCGAAAGTTTCATAACGCACTCCTCCAGTCGAACTGTTGATGATGTACCAGACGCCAGTACTCGGCCGCCATACAGCGATGTCTGTGATGGTGTCGCCATCGAAATCGGCCGGAACAGGGATGTCGCCGGCAAGCCCCCAGGAGACATAACGCGAGGAGTTGTCAGAGCTATTGATGATGTACCAAGTGCCATCGCTGTGTCGCCATACGGCACGGTCAGCTTTGTGGTCTCCGTCGTAATCTCCCGGCACTATTTGATCGTTCAAAGATCCCCAGTGCACCTGGCTGGATGTGCTAGTCGCGCTGAAGAAGATATGCCAGTCACCAGTGCTAGGGCGCCACACGGCGAAGTCCGCCAACGAATCAGTGTCGAAGTCTGTGCTGGTAGCCTGAAGTGGCTCTGGCAAGAAGTTGGAATACAGCAGCCGGTTTGCTGTATTTGGTCCAGGATTATTGACTACACCAACTGTCGCATTGTTGATAATCGCGGCATTAACGGTTGTGGGCGATGCGGTCGGGTTGAGTTGCAGATACTGCGCTACTACTCCTGCAACGTGTGGTGCAGCCATCGACGTGCCACTAATGGTTTGCTCTGCGGTGTCGCTATCGTACCAGGCAGAAACAATGAACTTGCCTGGAGCAAATAGGTCGACTACCGATCCAAAGTTGGAAGAAGACTGCGATGTGAAAGCCGCTCGGTTATCAAACATGTCTGTGGCCGCTACTGTAAGTGCCGTAGTCACGCGCGCGGGTGAGATAGTACCCGCGTCTATCCCGTCGTTCCCCGCCGCGATTGAGTATGTCATCCCCGAGGCAATTGAGTTCGCTACTGCCGTATCGAGAGACGTGGAGGCACCGGCGCTAATACTAATGTTAACCACGGCCGGATTCATACGATTTGATGTGATCCAATTGATTCCTGCAATCAGCCCGGAGATGGTCCCCGAGCCCGCACAGCCTAGTACCCGTACTGCATGAATCGATACGCCTTTAGCAACGCCATATTTCGTGCCGCCGATAATGCCGGCAACATGTGTACCGTGTCCGTTGCAGTCAACTCCCGCTTGGCCATCCCCAACGAAGTCGGCAGCGATCGACGCACGCCCATTGAAATCCTGATGTGTCGGACGGATACCAGTATCAAGTACATAAGCGTGAACTCCTCTACCGGTAGGTTTGTAGGTGTAAATATTGTCTAGCGGAAGGTTTCTTTGATCGATCCGATCCAGCCCCCACGAGGCTGGATTAAGTTGTGTGCCGGAGGCGCTTACTACAGCATCTTCATCAACGTAGGCAACAGTCGCATCGTTGCTGAGGTTTATAGCGGCAGCTTCGCTCATCTGAATTGAGAAGCCTTTAAGCGCGGATGCGTAAACGAATCCTACTATGCCACCGTAAGTAGCAGCCAAGCTTTGGGCTGTCGAATTGACCAGAGACGCTGAAGTCTGAGGGTTGAGGACTACTATGTATTGGTCCGGAATTGCATTTTCGGTGTGGTGGAACTTCGTTCCTTGTGCTCCACTGCGAATTGGCTGCAGAAGAAATGCAACGCTGAAGACAGTAAGGGCTACAGTGAGAATCGATAGCTTTCGGTTCATTTGTTTTCTCCTAATGAGTAGTGTGAGTTAAGTTAGAGGGGATTTACTCGAGTCTTGCTGAGATAAAGGCATAAACATACTCTTTTGAAAAACTCTGTCAAGACTACTTGCAATTCCGAATCGATGGCAAAAGAAAGACTAGCGAGTTCAATTCCGCCGGCCAACAGTGGTAAACAAGTTATCACTCGTTCCTGTTGACCATCAAAACTGACAATCGTTCTTGGTCCTTTCTTGTTGGCTTAAACTTGAGGCCACACTCGGGTGGCCTCTCGATCATTATAGATAACTGCTCCCCACACTGGACAATCTTCGCAACTTTCTCTTGACCCCCACGCCAGAAATGCTCAGTTTCTTTCAAATCAGTAGTTAGCACACAAGACACAAGAGCTAAAGAGTCTAAGGAGCCCACAGTGGAAATCTTCGCAACTTGGGTTTGACCAGGTGCGGGTATGTGGTCCGGGATGAATGGCTTTCACTACGGACCTCGTTTGGTCAACTCGAAGCCGTCAAAGTGATGATTGATCGAAAGGTTCCCATGGAAATCGTTAATAAGTACGGCGGCAAAGTATTAGGCCAAGCTCTTTGGAGCGCGATTCGTAAATGCTCAGTTTCTGCGAGCTCTTGCGAGGAGCGGTTTACGCCAACTCAAACGCTTCCGCGCGCTCTTCCATTACAACCTTTCTTAAAAATGAGCATCATACGCTCGCGGGATATCGGCGGGAGTCGGGAGATTACCTAGATGAACGAACTCGAATCATTGGCTAAGCTTGGGCACACTGTGCATGGTGGCGGCGAGATCGTTCGATTCCTGCACGAGAATATGCCTTGGCTTGATGTAATTGTCCTTATTTTTGGTTTCTTGGGTGCTGTCCTGTTGGCATTTTCAATTTGCTTCAGCATTTTAGATAAAATTCCGAAGAGCCGCCCTGAAGCACCTAATGCTGCCGCAGTGCTTATCGGTTCAGTCATATCGTATGGGGCTTGGGCTGCGACCTGCTGGTTTATGCTGGTGGCTTTTACCATTACGTTTTCGCCCTCAGTGCGCGATCTCTCAGGAAGTTTCGGATACACTGTATTAGGCACTGCATGTTTTCTTAATCTCCTTTCGATCGGAGCCATTGGGCATCTCGTTAGAGAAAGGACGAAGTTTCATCCCCGCGCGCATGCTTTTGCGGTCGGGCTCCTCTTCATCGGTTCTGATCTTCTATTCGCTCCACAGGGCGTCTCTTTTGGTCAGCCCCTCTTCGTTTATATCTTGACCCTACTTGCTGCTGTAGGGGGAGATCTTATTTTGGGCGCACTCTTTTTCGCAGGTATATTCATTGCGTATCTACTATCCGATAAGGATCCTGATGCGTCCCCTAGCACCCACGCAAGTTCAACTCAGAGATGCAAAACATCCATACGGGAGGACAAGTCAAAAGCCTTCGTTCCGGCACGCACGCCCCAATTAACAAAAAACAAACAACGTTTATTTATCGTTACGCCATCTGGAACTGTCCTCATACAGCAAAGTATTTAATCTTGTGATGCATACGCCTCTTGTTTGGTGCTGAGAGTCGGCGGGCCGAACAAATCATTGACGGCGAGACTAGATAGGGTCTAGATTCAATATTAAACTTCACGCGCAATTTCCGCACCAACTCTTCTAGCTAAAGGTTAATGCTGCCGTCCAGCGCGCGGCGATACAACTGATGGCCCATTTGTAGAATTGAGTGTCGGATAAAGACTCTTAATCGTCAGATCCAATGCCTCTAACGCGTCTAGCATACCCATAGTGCTGAGAGATTGTTTTTACCGCGATAAAGTTGGCAAGCGCGAGCAAAGCCGAAGTCGGATGCCTTGCATAAACGTCAAAAACGAGCTTCCAAATCTGAGGGTCAAAGTGGGAGTTGCTCAATTTCGTGTTCGAACCCAACAAGGAAGGACCACACTCTGACTGACGTTTCGCCCAACGTTTGATCTGCTTGAATTAGGAACACGGCTTGGCGACGAGAAACGCCGCCAGAGTTGCTCCAGCGGCCTTCTTCAATCTCTCCCCACAGTGGACAATCTTCGCAACTTTCTCTTGAGGCGACCGACAGAAATGCTCAGTTTCTCGCAAATCTCGCAGGCTCAGTAGTTTGGGACACTAGGATACAGCTGCAAGAGTCCCACAGTGGACACTCTTCGCAACTTTGTTTGACACTACCAAGCCGCAAGTCTGACACCTGCGACGCGCTTGGGCATCCGGTTGTGCGTGCTGCATCGTTGGGCTATTGACGATGAGAGAAGGAAACCTTGTGCTAGGAATGAGTCGGCGGCTACTCTACATATGCCATGAATGCACCGAACGCCGAGTCCACTGAGATATTTGACTTTGCACGCCATGAGCAAGTAGCTGTATCCGATTACCTCCGTGTAGTGGGCTTTTATGCAGATTTGGCGCGCGCTGCCAAGACGATTGCTGACGAGGCGCTTAAGCGTCGAGACATACGGCCCCACTCTATTGAGGCCCGCGCGAAAGACCCAGCAAGTTTTGGTCGGAAGGCAGCAAAGCCCTCGAAGCTGGATCCAAATCGACCGATGTATTCGAACCCCTTGGAGCAAATAACAGACAAGGCGGCGATTAGGATTATTACATTCTTTCCACGCACAGTGCAGGAAATCGATGAAATGCTTCGAGAAGAGTTTTCCGTCTTGGAGTATACGGACAAGGGAGAAAGCTTAGTAGAAGAAGAGCGCTTCGGATATCAAAGCGTTCATTACTTGGTTTCATTAAACAGAGTCAGAACCTCTCTGCCTGAGTATCAAAGATTTGCTCATGCTATCGTAGAAGTTCAAGTAAGAACGATTCTTCAGCATGCATGGGCCGAAATTGAGCATGACATTCAGTATAAATCCTCCGCTACAATACCGCGCGACATCAAACGTCGTTTCATGTCCCTTGCGGGATTGCTTGAAATTGCGGACCGTGAGTTTCAGGCCATTCAGGACGCTGACCGCGACCTAACCCAACGAGCACAGACACTTATTTCCGCAGGGGACCTATCGTCTGTAGAAATAACGCCCGCTTCGCTAAAGGCGTATCTCGATAAAACTCTTGGATCGGACGGACGTATGTCGGACTTTTCTTACGACTGGACTGCCAGACTTCTTCTTCGCCTGGGATTCAAGTCGTTGGATGCGGTGAATGAAGCGATCAAAGACTATGATGACGACAAATTGTCGAGGATCGCCGAAGGCGCAAGACAGGGACAATTAAGTCGGTTCGAATATATGCTACTTGCCGCGATGGGCGAGCGATTTATTCAGCGACATCCATGGCACGGGGAAACTTGGTTCCAGAACAGGCTCAGTAAGGCTTTAGAGAAGTTTCAAGAAAGTAATGTTCGCGTTGGGTGGTTCGATCCCGTTCCGTCCGCCTCGGTCATTTCCGAACCGGCAGAGGGTCAAGATGCAACCTAAGGCGGAGGTGACTCCGCCTCCTACCCGATTTATTAGATTTTGCTCCCCAGCTAGGACTAGAACTACAACCCTGTGGTAACAGCCGAATACGGGATGCTCGCCCAGCAAGAGCGCCACGCGAATTGGGCAATGCGTTTCTTTTCCTTTTGTTAAAATGCAGCATATCTGCGAAGGGAAACTGGAGCTATGCGAACAGTCTATGAAGCTGCGGGCGGTCTCGACGGGCTGCTGAGGTTGGCGCACGCCTGGCACACTCGGGTGCTGGAGGATGAAGTGGTTAGCCATGCATTCAGGCACGGATTCCATCCCCAGCACACCGAGCGCCTTGCTGCATACTGGGCAGAAGCGCTAGGTGGGCCAACAATGTACTCCGACCGGTGCGGTGATGAGACCTACGTCGTCCGGATTCATAGCGGCAACGGGCCGCACGAGGAGATGGACCAGCGAGCGATCGCCTGTTTCGATCAGGCACTGCAAGACGTTCGGCTTGATGGCGACGAGCGGCTCAGACTAGTGCTGCACGATTACTTCGCGTGGGCAACAACAACCACGATGCCTCGTTACCACGACGCGAAGGATGTGCCGAGCGATTTGCATATCCCAAAGTGGTCCTGGAACGGACTCGTCAGTGACACGCAGACAGGCGAGACGTGAAAATGCTCGCAATACGCGGCTCGCACTGGTTCAAACGAGGTTGCAGAAATTCTTATAAAGCTGCTCCGCAAGTTTCTGATGTTGACGCCAGTTGAATCAGCGATCGCAGTTGACGGTTAGAAGTTTGACTGATGCGGCGCGCCTGATGTGGGAAACGATTGTGGAATGTTGCCGATCATCAAGGATGGAAGAGTCGTCGGCATGATCACAGACCGCGACATGCATAGCGATGACGATGTGAGACCCGCATCCAGCGCCGTAGGCGGCAAGCGCAGCAGCCGTGTGAAATAAGTATAGAACAGGCGGTCACGGAGGCAGACTACAACTGTAGGGGCGGCACTCTGTGGCCGCCCGTTTTTCTGATTACCGTGCCGATCAACCCAATCGAAGTCACTATCCAGCCCGCCAGCGCGAGGTAAATAAAATAACGAGGAATCACGAGCAACATCGGGAAGCCGATGGCGTTCGAGAGTTGGAATGTGCAGACGGTGTACATGCCGAAAGGGAAGACCATGCCCCAGTATTGTGGGTCGTATTTCAGAGGGAATCTTTTGTATACGTGACGCCAGAATCCGAGTGCTAAGAGTAGCGGAATCCACCAGGTGGCTGCGGCCCAAAAGAAGAGAGTGAATCCTTTCAAGAACGGAACCACTTCATTGAGCAACGGCCATCCGGGAGCAGCAATGATCAGCCGCGCACCGGCAAGCGTCGTGATCGCGACTGCGCCCATGTTGATCCAGTATGGTGGCGTGAGTGATGCAGTGGTTACGTTGACAAAGGTGAAGCGATAGAAGATCAACGTGATGAGTGGCAGATAGAGCATGCAGCCGATCAGAAACATGCACAACGTGAAGAAAAGAATCGGCTCGCGATAGTCGACCACGCGGCTGACGAGCAATGTTCCGAGCACGGAAATGGATTGCGTCGCGACGACCGCAAGCAACCAGCCACCATTCAAGCCTGCCTCAATCGACGGTTTGTTTTCACGCACAGTCACTGCCGTGAAGAACGTGTACATGATCACAATCCAAAGGCTGATGCCCGCAAACCAAAGCACCATCGCCGGACGATATCGATCGAAGACGATCAGCAGTGCGCTTCCCAACACGCACGTGCCCGCGACGACGGTAAAGAATCCTGGGCCTCTGACGTGATCGTTGATATCAGCTTTAACTCGAGAAAAGAAAAACACGAGCCGCAGGAGTAGCAACAAGCAGAGCGCGATGTAAGCAATAATATTAATGACGAGCAGGACGGACGAGATCGTCGTCATCTGCAGCAGGAAACAAGCGATTGAGATTATTCCCGTCGCCATTACGAGGGCGAAGTATCCGGGAAACAGATCTGCTACGGCACGGGAAAGAGTGTTTGAGTTATTCATCAGCGGCAGGTTCTTCATCGCATCGCTTGCAGTCGAGCTCGAGACCGATGTGTGAGGCGCGTCCTTCCGCCGTCAGGACCCAAGGGCGATTGGTCATTGGCGGATCATGGCGAACGTGCTGTTGATGACCGCATGCCAGCACTGCACGCCAGTGATTCTCGTCGTCTTTATCGAAACCGGTGATCTTTTGCTTCATCGAATGTAGCCGCTGCTGGTTGTCTTGCGAGAGGTTGGGCGCCACCACTTGATGATCGAGAGAGTGATGGCGAAGCAAACACCTGACGCGATCACGAGTGGTAGCAGGACCGAATAATGACGAGCGAGTGCGGCGTCAACTGTCGCCGCGAGGATCCAAAGCTGCGCGATATTGATCATCACGAGCATGATCAATCGTGCTTGCCACACTGCGGTTTGGCCTGGTTTCGAACGCATCTTCAGATCTTTCTGCCGGTGGCCCAGATTTGCCCGTCGCGCACTTCAATCTCGATCAAATCTAAGCCGCGCGGTGGTGGACCATAGAGAACAGCGCCCGTCGCAACATCGAAGGCGCCTTCATGGCAGGGGCATTCCAATCGTTGCTCAGCGCGCGCGTAGTAAACAGGGCAGCTCAGGTGCGTACACTTTTGTCCGTAAGCGTGATAAGCGCCGTCCGCAGTGCGAATAAGGATCGCGGAGTCGCGCTCCGTTGGATAATTGAAATTCAAGCTGCTGTTTGGCGTAAGCGTCTCGGCGCCCTCGATCGGCGCAGCAGGTAGTGACACTGATTCACGTGCATCGAGCGCGGCCTTGCCAGCGAAGCCAGCAGCACCCACGAAGAGCGCAGCTGATGTCAGTCCCAGGAAATTGCAGAACTCACGACGCGTGACCTGCGCTTCCTCGTCGCGCTCGTAAGGAAACTCAGCTTGATAGGGCGCGGTCGCTGCTTGGACATCGCTTTCGTTCTTAGTCATATTCACCTTCTTCTCTGCGTAACCTCTGCGTTCTCTGCGTCTCTGCGGTTATGAGATCTTTTTAACCGCAGAGACGCAGAGAACGCAGAGGCTACGCAGAGAAAGTCATTAGAACTCATTGCTCTTATCGGAGTGTTCGACCTGCGTGTCGATCCACGACTCGGGTGCGAGCGTTTCGGAGCCATCGACCTGCACCTCCTCAACATCCGCCGGCAACATCAAATAAACTTTCGTTTCGACTTTCTGATTACCAAACACGTGCACGTTAACGGGCTTCGTCCGCCGCAACGGCACGATCTGTTCATACTTACCAAACGAGATGGCGCCCGTCGGACAGACACTCGCGCACATCGGCTTCAAACCTTCAGAAGAACGGTCGTAACACATGTCACACTTCATCTGGAGATGAATCTGGGTGTTATACTTCGGCACTCCGAACGGGCACGCATTAACGCAGTTCCGGCAATCGAGACAGCGCGGTTTCAATGCCGACATCACCACACCATCGTCTGCCACTTTGATCGCATCCGCCGGGCAAACCAACGCGCACGTCGGCTCTTTACAGTGCATGCACACCGTCGGCATCGTCGCCGTTGTCTCCGCGCGATCGATGTAATCGACAAAGATCATCGAATACCCTTTGTGCGTCGCGCATTCGCGACAAGCCGCCACACAGGCGCGACAGCCAATGCACCGTTGCGGATCGATGAACATCGTCTCTTCCATCCGCTACCCCCTTTTCACCTCGCTCGCTGACGCGCCTTTGCGTTGCCTGCCAAGAATCGGCAACTGTCGCGAATGAATCTTTTCAATCCGCGCGGCGCATGCCTTGAACTCCGGAATCTTCGACGTCGGATCGAGCGCCGGGTTCGTCAGTTGATTCACTGCCAGTTGTTCGCCCCAGTGATAGGGAATAAAGATCGTATCGGGGCGAATAGTTCGCACTACCAACACCGGAAACACACCTTCGCCGCGCCGTGAGACCACACGCACGCGCTCACCGTCATTGATCTTCAGCTTTGCCGCCGTCTCCGGATGAACTTCAACATACGGCTCCGGACATTGCTCCACGAGAAAACCAATGCGTCGCGTTTGATTACCGGAAAGATACTGGTAGACCACGCGCCCACTCGTCAGTATCAACGGAAACTCTTCGTCAGGAACTTCGTTCGGCGGGTTGTATTCAATCGCATGAAACTTCGCTTTGCCGTCGGGATGATAAAAGCGTTCCTCAAACAGTCGTGGCGTGCCCGGGTGATCTTCAGTCGGGCAGGGCCAGAAGATGCCGTTGTTCTTTTCGATCTTCTCCCACGTGATGCCGTAGTAATCAGCCTTGCCACCACGTGAAGCTACGCGCAGCTCATCGAATATTTCACGCGGCGAAGCGAAATTAAAATACTTGCCACGGTCCATCCGACGCGCGATCTCCTGCACGATCCACCAATCGGCGCGCGCCTCGCCCGGTGGATTGTTGGCTTTGTTGATCTTCACGACGCGTCCCTCGCTGTTACACGTGACGCCTTCATCTTCACTCCACGCTGAGCCCGGCAGCACAACGTCCGCGTAACGCGATCCTTCCGACATGAAGAAATCGATACAGACGTAAAATTCCAAACCTTCGAGCGAGCGGCGAACCTCGTTGATATCGGGAAGACTCACCATCACGTTGTTACAGATCGACAGCAGCCCGCGAATCTCGCCTTCGCGCATCGAGGCGCAGGACGGTTTGCGAAGGCCCGCGAGGTCGCCGAACAGGCGCTCGCGCGCAATCTCGGTACCGGACCGCTGCGCCGCCTGCTGTACCAGCTTGCGGAAATGGCGCAC
>Ga0208338_1000130_pt1 | contig 18760 bp, 21 predicted proteins | sample ForSoiNitrogNN91_FD_187858 | JGI IMG/M metagenome (GOLD analysis project Ga0208338, IMG submission 187858) | Forest soil microbial communities from Browns Valley, California, USA, that are Nitrogen fertilized - NN91 (SPAdes) | ecosystem: Environmental > Terrestrial > Soil > Temperate forest ...
CAAGGAATATGTTGGAGGGAGCCGAGAACTCTGCCGGAGCCAGGACTATACCTGTCGAGCAGTCCTCTCCCGAGGAGTCCAATATTCCAAATGTTGACAGTGAGACCGGGTGTTCAAAAAACTGCGGACTGGTAGACGTTGCCACGTTGATGATCTCGTAATTGTTGTTTTCAGCGGCCGACAACAACAGATTACGAATCGGATCGATGAGCGGGTCTTCCGAAATGTTCTCTCCGTTGAATCCCGGTGATTGCGACGCAAATGCCGCCTCGAATGCAGGCGACGCACCCAGATTCAGAAACTGGAACCCGCCCTGGCCGGCCAGGTTTACGCTTAGACTGATAACCGCTTTGTTGTGCGTGGCGTCCATTGCAACTCCACAGTTAGTACAGCCTCCCCCTGAGAAGAAGACTTGACCAGTGCCGGCACTGATAAGAGGGTTGGTTGCTACAGTCGGATCGAGGGCGGTGCCGCTGATGATGTAAACGTCCGTGTTGTTTGCAGTGCACACCGTCTGCCCGGTTATTGGATTGGAGGCGCAGGAGTTCACCACACTGGTCGTGGGGATTAAGCTGTCTGTGATGCTGCTTCCTTCCACGTTCGCTACGGCAACGCCGGTGTTTCCGAACTGCCAGCTACCTTTAGGAACGTAAGCCACCACATTACTTCCTGACACTAATACAGACAACGAACTCGAAGGCTGGCACGAACCCTGAATTATCTCTTCCGCACGCGCCTTGAAGTTGTCTGTTGCTGAATCGGATTTATTGAAGACGAGGACTTTCGGATCAGGTCCCGAAATCGTCGCCCTGTTAGCAGGAATGAGCCATACCTTGTACTCATTTCCCTTGTTCGGCGAAGCTGAAAACGGCGCCAACTGAACCGGGAGCGAACCGCTGGCGGAATTGAATGTGCCGTTTGCGTGTGCACATGGACCAGCAGCACTTCCTGAAACTCGACCACCGGTGACACTTAATTGGCGACACGCGGCATTGTCTGTTGAGAGTAGAGTTTTGCCACTGGGATCTGTGACTTGAAAGTAATAGGTACCGTCACGCAAACCTGAGGCATTTTGGTTTTGTGGGCCACCACTGAGATAGACATCCTGGATCGACCCGTAAATGTTTTTGTTAACGGCAGTACCATCTTTAGTGGTGGAGTAGATGGCCCCGGCTAACCCGGCGGATGCGGTGTTAACGTAGATGACCAGGGTGCTGAGAACGAGCAGAGTAATAGATGTGACTGTGAGTCTTCTGGGACTATGCATAAAACTAACCTCCATGTTGGAAAGGAACCCCGGGAGTTTGAGTGAAGAAGGGGAGCCCTTGCAGGGGGTCTTTGCTGTAAGGACTTCCTCGCGCTAGGAGTTGAAGGATCTGAGACTAGCGTGAGCGACGGCACCATACACCCGTTACCGAGCATTTGCAATTAGGAAGATTGCCCCAGTCCGGAACTTAGCCGCAGATTTACCCACGGATGTGACAGCCGGATCTGCTGGCATCAACGTGCTCGTTGGCGCGCGGTGTTGCTCGATCTCATTCCAGAAACTATCGAGCGCTTTCCGATCACCGGACCTGAGGCCATCCTGAAGATCGGCGAGCTGCGGACTTAAGATCTGATCGTCAACGCTTCGCGCGAATGGCAGGCCATTAACCAAACTCACACTCAGTACCAGGATTGTAGACACACGTATGACACTCTTCGGCGCAATGCGAACTCGCATGGTCCGTTCTCCTTTAGCTGTTGTTGATTACTTTCTGCGACCGATCAGGAACGAGCACATCAAGACGGCGATGGCCGCTAACTGCGAGAAAACGCCGAACAGGCTATGGTGCGGAAGGTTGACGGCAACCAGAGCAAAGCCGCCGGCGAGACACGCGATCGCGATGTAAAGCCCCATTCTGATCGGCTTCGAATCAAAGGGGAAGCCCCGCTTGATTTCACAGCAACTCTCCTTGATTCGATCGAAGTCGCCGAAGCTTTGCCACGCCGCAAGGTGCGCCTGGTCCTGAGTCATTCCCTTTTCGATGTTGGCGGTGGTCCGCATCTGCACGTGAAAGCGCAATTCCGCCTCGACCTCGTCCGCGATTTCATCGGGATGTTGCCAGGCGTGAATGAAATCTACTGTGGGTTTGAATCGGGACATTGGTTTTCCGTCCGTTCAGTTCGCCCGCAGAGCCTTCATGGTCGCACTCGCGAGTCGCTCCCAATTCTGCTCTTCGATCACTAGTTGTTTCCGGCCCGCGCGTGTCAGCTTGTAGAACTTCGCGCGTTGATTGTTTGCCGAGACGTCCCACTCCGACTCGATCCATCCGCGCCGCTCGAGCCGGTACAGTCCCGGATAGAGCGAGCCTTCCTCGATCTTCAGCTCGTCGCCGGAGATCTGGGCAATGCGCTGACCGATGCCGTAGCCGTGCAGAGGCCCAGCGGACAAGGCCTTCAAAATCAACATGTCCAACGTTCCCTGAAGTAAGCCCGCCTTCGCTTTACTCACCAAGCTGCACCTCCTAGATAATCTAGGTCCTCAGCATACCACGCACTACCCAGACTGTCTAGAGCCTTGGTTGATTAACGCCGAAGGCGTTCGCTAATTTCAGCCCCTGGGTTCGAGGAACGAGAACCCTGGGTATGCTCCACAACATGTATTAACCCTGAAAAGGGTTCGGTGGTTGGCGAACCCTTTCAGGGTTTGAAGGCCTTTTGATGTGATGGTCCCCCAGGGTTCTCGTTCCTCGAACCCTGGGCTGAGATTAGCGAACGCCTTCGGCGTTTCGGCGGGAACTGAATACAAGTATGCTCTTTCTAAATCTCGATCCCGAAGGTGAGTTATGAATCCTGCACTCCGCCGCTTGATTGGAATCCTGTTCCTTGTTGCCGCAGTCGTGGCAGCAATACTCAATCTGCATCGGGTGGCTGATCTCCGCATGCCGTGGCTGGCCCCTGTCCTGCTAGTGTGTGGAGCAGCTTTGGTGGTCTCTGCAAAGAGGCGTCAAAGGTGAGCGTTAATGCGAGCGGATTTCTTCGATCTCTTTCTCAACTGCCTTCAACCCGTTGAGCAAAACGTTGCGATGGGCCGGATGTGTGGCGCGCTCGAGTTGTTGCAGCAATCTCGATCTGGACAGCTTCAGTGAATCGAGTCGCTCCTTGAACAGTCGTTGTTCGGGTGTGGTCTCAACGTTAGAAGTTTGCTGCTGACGTGATTCCCCTTCCTCGATTTGATCGGCGACCGCCTTGCTTTCCCAACCACGAGCCATAACTTAATTCATCCCCAAATTATTTGCTTTCAAAAGTCGCGGAAGTATTATCCGCGCGCCGGAAGCTACACTCGTCCGCGGCTCTTACTGGGTCTGAAGTCGCGACCCTCCGAAACAGTCTTACACACCTTTTCTCTCACCGGAGATCATAAGGATAACTATGGGAACTTTTCAAACCCCCGAACTGAAAGATCGCCCGATCAAAAACATCAAAACTGACAAGGCAGGCCGAAGTCATGCGCGCGCCCGGCACGGAGGACGACCCCGCCGGCAAACGAGCATCTTTCACCGTTCGCAGTCTTCGGTGATGGTCCAACCGCACAGACAAATCCGTGTCGCGTTTGTTAGAGATGAAGTTTTCCCTTGTGGAATTTTTAAGAAGTTCGGACATGGGCGAGCGCACTGAGCCACCCGCACCATGGTCGTCGCTTGTCGCAGTGGGACGCTCAAACTATCGCGTCTACGTCGAAGAGATTTCGCCATGGCGACGTGTCGACTGAAAGTCTCTACGCCCTCTTCACCTTGGGGTTAAGAGCGCTTTGATTTGCGGCAAAACTGGACATTGTGTAGCTGGCATCAACAATTATTTGCGATCATTGTTCGCTGTATCAGAAAAACATTGACAGCATGGTAGTATTCTCGAGCGGGGATCACCCTCAGTTGTGAACACATTCGCCGGTGATCACCGCTCATTCATACCTTACCTATTGGTCACTCAAGCATTCTGCACATGTTTGAGTGACGGAGGCTAAAATGGCTCCCAGTACTCTCACTTCTCTCGTGATTTTTTGTTGCCTGCTCTCAACTGGCACTTGTCCAGCGAATGCTCAATCATCTGGTACTAAACCAACACCGCAACGCAAGGATAGCCGTGTTGGTCCAAAGTCGACTCCAGAAAGCGACACGGCCCAACTGCAGGAAGCTCGCAGAACATTTGCTATCCAAGTGGTTTCTTCTCTTGCTGATGAAGCACGGTCTTACAAAGATGAATCGCTGAGTGTCAGGATTCAAGCAAGAGCAGCAGATGTTCTGTGGAGCACCGACAGCGAACGCGCGCGCGCACTGTTCGAGCGAGCGTGGGACGCCGCCCAGTCTGTTGATAAAGAAGGACAGCGCCGAAACAAAGAAGAACGACAACGTTTTCTCACGAAAAGAGGAGGAACAGGTTTCATTCCTGCTCCGCCAAACCTGCGAGCCGAAGTGCTACGTCTCGCGTATCTTCACGAGCCCGCGTTGGCCGAAGGGTTGAACCGTTACCTCCTCCGATGTTATCGCCCGATTTGCGCGCGAAGTTTTTTTCGGTAACGAGTCAAATTCTGCTGCGCCCGCTTGAACCCGGAACCTTGGAACTAACTTCGGCAGGTCTTGCCGGCACATACTTTACTATTAAGCGACTACTACCTCTGTTTGAACATAATGATCCGAGTATAGCGATAGCTCTGCAAACCAGGCTAAATGCGCTTGGCCAGGGATCTGACAGCTTAATACCGGCTTCACAACGCGGCTTCGTAAACGCTGGATTTAAATCAGATGAGAAAAAGGAAGACGATCCGGAAGATGCATTAAGTCACCTCGACGGCGCTAGCACAAGCCAACGAAATCACCTTTACGCCATGGCTGCACGGGCAGCGTCAATGAAAAACGATCCAAAGGCTCGTGAGTTCGCTGACAAGATTGAAGACTCGGACCTAAAAAAGAATGTCCGCAATTTCGTTGATTTTATTCTCGTAAGCAAAGCATTAGCATTGAGAGATTTAGAGAAAGCTCTTCATCTGACACGCACAGGTGAAATCTCTCACTTCCAACGTGCTTGGGCCTACTCGGAAATCGCCGCGCTTTCAAAGTCGTCTGCGCCTGAAGATTCAATGAATTTGATCCGTGAAGCGGAAAAGGAAGCAGAACGCATCGAGACGAGTGCTGAGGGTGCCGAGGCCTGGGTGGCCATTGCCAGACGAGCGGGAGAAATTGACCCAACCGGAAAATGGTACAGGGTTCAGGATGCCATTAAGGCGGTAAACAGAGTTTTAGACTATACCGGGGAAGAAAATGAAATATCGGTCGGCTTTCAAAGTCAAAACAATATAATCAAGATGCAGATTCCCGCTCCCACTATTAGCTTCTCAGCTCTGGTTGGGGATTTGGCAAAAGACGACATTTATCGCACCGTGGCCATGGCTAAGAATGTTGCAGTTGAATCTCCGCGAGCATTTTCGCTTCTTGCCAGTGCCCAAGCCGCATTCGATAAGGGAAATAAACGTTAACGGTTCTTGATTTGCGCCCAAGGCTCTGCGTCTTTGCAGGGGTCGGTTTGATTTATTGACAGACTTAAAACGTAAGGCATGTAGTCGCAGCCGTGGAAAGAGGGTTTAGTTGGGGACTTGGGCTACCTAAAAAAAGCAAGGGTAATAAAAGGGCCGAATAAAAATCCCGCTATAAGCAATAAGCGTAAGGCTACCCAGAATCTAACCTTCCCCAAACCAAAAACTTCAGGCATGGTTATATTCCAGAGCCATTGGAAAACAGCAGTTGCCAATAGCACAAGAAAAATAATCAAAAGCGAGACGATTAAGATCGGCGGCATAAGATGAGGTCTCCCGGAATAGATTTTCTTCTAATGATGCTGTTGTCAAACTAATGTTGCTGCAATAAGCGGATGAAAGTAAAGAGCACTACGGCTTTGTCTCAACTTATGAAATGGCAAGAGCGCTACCGATAAGCACCAACAAGTAGCACCCTCGCGCCAGCCGAGAGGCATTGCCTCAAAAGTCAGAATCTACTGTTGGATCCTAAAGGACTTGATCTTTCCCCTCGATCTTTGACAGCATCCACGTGCCGTTTCACAGATTTAATAAGGAGGAATCGGCAATGACTGTTTTGCGAGTAGTCTTATTGATTTCGCTCATGGCCTTTACTGTAACGGGCCAGCAGAAATCTCCGCGGATTGTACCGCCGGCCTCCTGTCCAATTACCGGTCCGCCAGAGATTACCTTCAGACCTCCTGCCCTTTATGAGTTGGAAAACTATGACAACGACTTTTGGATCGGTACAGACAAGCTGTGGACCGCGCGTTCCAAATCAGACGTCTGGATAACGGCGGCGCGCAAGCCTGGGCACGAGCAAGAGGTGCAGCCTTTGACCGCGAAGACTTTTTGGGCGAGCGTTGATTTTGACTGGCGCACCGAATGGCCTGTGACATTTACAGTCACGGGAAGACGACTCGACGGGAATGCTCCACCCCTGCTCGCTATGAGGGCCACAAATGCCATGGTCGACGGCCCTACTCCCAACATGTTGGTAGGTGTCTACGTACCCACTCCGGGTTGTTGGGAGATTACCGGCGATTACAAAGGAAACAAGCTGAGCTTCGTCGTCTGGGTCAAGCCGGTGGAACAAGTGAAGCAATAAGCGAAGAGCCCTATCCTGCAATTCAGCCTTTCCGTCCCTGGAAATTGCTGAAAATCACAATTCTGCTGTGGCTTGCCGCTGTCAAAGCTAAATTGTGACTTACAATTCCAGTCCTGGCCTTCGCCTTTTTGCCCCAGTGGTTCAAGACGGATGGCCAAACACCGTTTTTAAAACTCTCAGATGCGATCCAAATCTCCTATGCCAACTACGACCACGCGTCACGCCCTCAGCAAATGGGCCTTGATCTTCGCTGGCTGGACCTTCCTTGCGCTCTTGTTCAGCGCTCCGCAAATGATCCAGGCCGTCCGACTAAACCGGGTTTCAGAGGGCTGGAATAGCGTCCTCGGAGAGCTGATCTTTAGTTATCTCTGGCTTGCCTTTACGCCTTTGGCTATCTGGATGAGTAAGTCGTTTCGTATTGAGGGCGGGCAACGATTTAGAAGACTCGGGATCCATTTTATGGCGAGCGGAGTCTTTCTGCTGACTCATGTCCTACTCTTTACTGTTATTTCGATTCCGTTCGGCTGGTACTCACAACTCACACCGTTCTGGAACCGATATTTTCTGCTGATTCTCAACTTCACTCCCTCGAACGTGATGTTCTATTGGGGAATAATCGTGATAGAACACGCCCTTGATTACTATCAGAAACTCCAGGAACGTGAGCTGAAAGCTTCGCAACTCGAAGCGCAGCTAGCGCAATCGCAGCTTCAGGTCTTAAAAATGCAGCTTCATCCGCATTTCCTCTTCAATACGCTGAATGCCATCTCAGCTCTGATACGCGAATCGCCCGATGAAGCCGAGGAAATGGTTTCGCGGTTAGGCGATCTTTTACGAATGACGCTCGACACCGCGGGTCTTCAGGAAGTGTCGTTCAAGAAAGAGCTCGAGTTTCTCCAGCACTATCTCGACATCGAGCAAACACGTTTTCAGGATCGTCTCAAGGTCGAACTGGCAATTGCGCCGGAAACGCTCGACGGGTTAGTGCCGAGTATGATCCTGCAACCGCTGGTTGAGAATTCGGTGCTGCATGGCGTTGCGCCGCGGCCCGAAGGTGGCTGCATCAAGATCACGGCATGGCGCGATAATTCATTGTTGCGACTCGAGGTTGAGGATGATGGTCCGGGACTCGGTGTTGATGCGCCACTAAAAGAACGGGTGGGGTTAACCAACACACGCGCCCGCGTCAAAAATCTTTACGGTGATGACCATGGACTCCGGCTTCGTAATGCTGCTGATGGTGGACTGGTCGTTAGTCTAAGCATCCCGTTTAGGACGGTGTCTGGCAGCTCAAAAGCTTATGCGTGACGCTGACCGAACGAAAATTCGGGCGCTAATCATCGATGATGAACCGCTCGCCCGCAGAAGAATCAAGAGTTTGCTGGCGCACGATGCCAGCGTAGATGTGATTGGTGAATGCTCTGACGGACACAAAGCGGTTAGCGCCATCAGCGAGCTGACTCCCGACCTCATTTTCCTCGACGTACAGATGCCGGCGATGGATGGTTTTGAAGTGATCAAAACTATCGGAGCTGAACGAATGCCGACGGTGATCTTCGTAACCGCCTACGATCAGTATGCGTTGAAAGCCTTCGAGGTAAACGCTATCGACTACCTGCTGAAACCTTTTGACCGGATCCGATTTCAAAAGACTCTGGAACGAGCCAAGGCGATGATCAGGGGACTTCAGAATGGCAACGTCAACGATCAGCTTCTGTCGCTGTTGGGGGATTTGCGGCGGGAACAGGAGTTACCAGACCGCTTTATCATCAAATCCAGTGGCCGCGTAGTTTTTCTGCGGGTCGAAGAAATCGATTGGATGCGTACCGTCGGTAATTATGTGCGACTGCAAGTGGGCCGTGATGTTCACCTAATGCGCGAGACGATGAACGGAATGGAAATGAAGCTTAGTGCTGAGAAATTCATGCGCATACATCGATCGACAATCGTGAACCTCGATCGTGTTAAAGAAGTGCAGCCGTGGGCGAAAGGTGAGTACGTTGTCATCATGCGCGACGGCACGCGACTCGTAATGAGCCGGCGTTATCGAGAACGATTGAACGAGCGTCTGAACAAAGTAATGTAAACAAAGCTCGCCTTGCCTCAAAAGTCAGAAATCATTGTTGGATCGGATCAGTACAGCGAGCAGTAGCGACCTGGTTGATTAACGCCGAAGGCGTTCGCTAATTTCAGCCCAGGGTTCGAGGAACGAGAACCCTGGGTTACAAAATAAATAATTATTGAAACCCTGAAAGGGTTCCAAGGTTGGCGAACCCTTTCAGGGTTAGGACGCCTTTTGATGTATGGTCCCAGGTCGCTACCGCTCCCTGTTCTGACCCGATCCAAGTGTGATTCCGACTTTCGAAGCAAAACTTGCCGTCGCTCGCTTCGCGAGCTTTTCCCTGCCAAACTCATCTCCGTCCCATAAACTCACCGGAAATCACTTTTCTAATGCGGCCAGCGGAACGCTGCGACTAGATTGAATCGTCATTGAGATTTCGTGTAGCGCGTGACATTAAAATCGTCGATCTGGACCACTTAGGCAGATGCTCTCCCCAACGCGCATCAACTAACCCGGCATTAAAAATCTATTTTCCTCAGAAGGAGGTTGCTATGTCAGGACTGCGTGCCCCCGTTTACACCACCCGCACAATCATTGGCGTAGTGTTCTCCCTTATGGTGGTGAGATCGGCCGGCGCTCTACTTACTCAAGCTCCAGCGTCAAAAACCCAGACCGACGCAAATCCACCGGGGAAAATAAGCAACACCGTACCGGCCCCCACACTCACCGCAATCTCACCCACTTCACGAGCAGCGAGTGGCGGCACGGTTGTGACCCTCACGCGAACCGGCTTGCCGGCCGGCGTAACCACAGGAGGAACGTCCGCCACTAACATCATCGCAAGTTTGAGTACCCGATCGTTTGAGGAAAAATATCGTGGGCTCTAGGGGAGAGACAGGAGCGTCCACGGTGTGGGCCAAGATCCTTAAATGATCGGAAGTTGAGGCCACGGTGGGCGTGGCCTCAACTATTTAGAACCTCAACTCATTGTCGTTGCTGTAACCGCCGGTTTAAGGCCGCCGGTTGTGCAGCAGCGTCAGCAATCACAGGCAAGAGCGGATGCCTGTTCCTCTTAACTGGAAACGGCACCACGTCAATTGACACGGCATCCGTACCAGCAGGCTCTGCCCGATAGGTATAAATACCCTCAACATCGAGCGGATCTACCGGCGGGTTTGCAGGAAGCACCTGATAAAACACCTCAAAGATCAGAAACCCTTCGATATACGGCGGCGGCGGCGCATTCGGTGGCGGCGGTATCGGTGGAACTGGAATGTTGAGGTGACCGTAGATGTCCCGGCAAACAACTTCCAACGCCCAATCAGGATCCAGCTTCTCGTCAATCCTAAATTGAGGCGCAATCGGGACCTGCCCGCCCTTCAACTGAATTACCTTCTTACGAAAGGTGATTGTCAGTCCGGTATTATTGTGAACGTTGATTTTGGTTGAGTAGTGGCCCGCCTGAGCATCCGGCACTGCGGTGAGCGTAGCGTCCTTCTGCACTCCACAGATGAACTTTGCCGCATAAGTGTCGGTTACGGTTGGCGGATTTTGAGCTAATGCAGTTGCGCCCATGACTAGCAAGCTAAAAGCACTGGCCAGTGCGAGTAAGGTCATTCTTCGTACTAACTTTTCCATGTTCTTCTCCTTTACATTCACTTTGCTGAAAGAAAAGCGCTACGCCATGGCACGGGTTAACAGTGCCTGGCGACACGCAATGAAAGCGAGATTCAGGAGATCTGCCGGCGACTTTCAGGTGAGACAGTAAGGAAGGAGGTGTCTCTGTCGTTCACCCTTGGATTGTCCGCAGTATCCGGTCGGGAATCACGCCGTGAGTAATAATTCTGGGCGTGAACCTGCTTGTTCATCCGCTACTGATGGGCGATGTCTTTAGTGGATTGGCGCATGATATTCCTGCATGAAATGACTGTCAACGAAGATTTAGCGCGAGTGGTTTGAGCATCGCGTGTTGAGCAATTCGAGCCGGAGTTTTTTATTGACAGAGTTGCTATTCGCGCATAGAGTGCGGCTGTCTCAAACGCATCATCGGCTCACGCGTCTTCTCTATCAATTCATTTGGACGCTGCAGAGCATGCCTCAACGACCGTAACGAAGGAGAAGCCAAAAAGCGCTATGGCAACAAAAGCAAGAACCATTAAGATCGCCGACCTCTCGAGCGTAATCGATCAAGCTGTTCAGGCCAGTGCCGGAAGAACTTTACCGGGCGGTACGTTAATCGGTCGGCAGATTGCCGCTAGTCTCGCGGCCAAGATCAATCCCAACGATCTGGCCCGCGACATAACCAAACAGGTGAAAGCGTCTGTTCCGGATGCCACGCTCACGCCGAAAGTAATTAAGGACGGTAACATAATAATTTGCGGGTTCATCATTAAGCCGCTCAGCCCAATCAAGTAACGCGAGGTATCAATAACGTGGAAGAGAAGGATGGTGCTCGCAAGCCTTTGATGTGCCCGAGTGCGCAACCTGACATGGAGGATAGTTTGGTGCTGGGCGTATTGGAAGATACGCCCGGCGGCCAGCGGCTCGCATGGATCGAGAAGCCGCAGCCGGTCACTCCCCAACTGCTATCTTTGACACGTGAGGTCGACCCGCGCAACATCTTTCGCTTTGCTGCACGTTGTGAAGAGAGTGCCTGTGTTCACTTCGACGGCAAGGACTGCCAGTTAGCAACGCGCATCGTACAAATCCTGCCACGCGCCGTTGATGTGCTGCCGCCATGCGGCATCCGGCCTGAATGTCGTTGGTATCAACAGGAAGGCAAAGCCGCCTGCTTGCGCTGTCCGGAGGTAGCCACGTACGTTGAGAACGCCTCAGCCGAAATCCTCCGCGTCGCGACGCCACCGCAATAAGCTGCCTGTTGCACGGAGAAGAGCGCGATCGAACTTTTCAAATTTTCTTCGACGTAAATTATATTTGCGCATCTAACGACCACGGTTAAATCAAGCCGATGTCGAAATCGCGCCATTTTGTAGTAAGGCTACTCGCGCTTGCCTGTCTAGTGCTGCCCTTCTTAATGCCTGTTCTGGGGCAACAGCAAATCGATCCTTTCCGAGGTAATCCCGTTCCCAACCATCCGCGCCCATTCACAGACGGTGACTGGCCGGGAGAATATACCTTCGCCCGGATCATCTACGATGCTCCGCACTCGCCTTATAACCGCTGGTTCGGCGGAGCATGGCTGGTCGATTATCCGGAGGCGGATTACAACTTTATGATGGGAATTCGTGAGTGGGCAGGCTCAAATCTGCGCCTCGCAGGTCGTCCCGTGCAGATACGTCCGACAGACGAGCGACTATTCAATTATCCGTTCGCCTACATTGTCGAGCCGGGACAGATGGAACTTTCAGACAGGGATGTGGCCTCGTTGCGAGAGTACCTCCTGCGAGGAGGCTTTCTAATGCTCGATGATTTTCATGGAGAGATTGAGTGGCAACATGCACGAGGCGAGATAAAAAAGGTTCTGCCGGAGTATGAGATCAAAGACTTGCCTCTTTCACACCCGATCTTCCACAGCTACTTCGACCTCGACAGTGTGGTCCAAGTGCCTGGAATCGCGGCCTTGGTCCAGGGCGTCACATATGAAAAGGGTGGCGTGACGCCGCATTACATGGGCGTCGAAAACAAGGACGGCCGGCTGATGGTTTTCATTACTCGCAACTGCGATCTCGGCGACGCCTGGGAATGGATCAACGACTCACGGTATCCCGCGCAATACGGTGTGGTCGCCTACAAAGTCGGGATGAATGTTATTACTTATGCAATGAGCCATTAGGCTCTGTGTTCTCTGCGGCCTTCTGCGGATCTCTGCGTCTAAACGGACCTCTTAACGCAGAGAACGCCGAGATACGCAGAGGACCGCAGAGAGATTCTTCAAATTACTCCTGATTGAGGAGATCCATGCCAGCTATCATCGCCGCTTTCTGCATGTCTGCCGCAGGCCTCGCGCTACTCGTAATCGGACTGTGGGCCGCGAAAAACGATATCACTCAGGCTCACGGCCTCATCGGATCGTAGCTCTAACCAACTTGTGCTTCGCCATCCCGCTGGCGGTCTTCGGCGCAGAACACTTTTCACTCGGAAGTTCCATGATCGGCCTCGTGCCGCCGTACATGCCTTGGCGTTTGTCGTGGATATATATCGTAGGCGTCGCGCTGATCATTGCGTCATTGAGCATCGCCACCAAAATTCAGGCGCGCTGGTCCGGACTGTTATTCGCGATCATGATGTTTCTTTTTGTGGCGCTGATTCATTTACCGGGAGCTATCAAAACCGGCGACCGCATCATATGGACCATCGTGATCCGCGAAATGTCATTCGGCGGCGGCGGCTTGGTGCTGGCGGGAACTGCCTTAGGCCGGCTGAGTGGAAAAGGCAAACTTCTCATTACGACGGGCCGCGTGCTGATCGCGATCGCCGCGATCTTTTTCGGCGTGCAGCACTTTCTGCACCCGCTGGCAGTACCCGGAGTTCCGCTCGCAAAACAGATGCCTACATGGATTCCCGCGCGCGCCGTCATTGATTATCTGACCGGCGCGTTTCTGATCGTTGGCGGTCTCTCATTTCTGCTGGCGCGGAAGACGCGAGTGGCGGCGACGTACCTGGGAACCTGGATTCTGCTCCTGGTTGTGGGCTATTACGGGCCTATGTTGATCGGAGCGTTGGCGGATCCGAGCGCCGGGGTAAAACTCGAAGGCTTAAACTACTTCGCCGACACGCTACTGTTTGGCGCAACGATTCTGTCGCTTGCTCAAGCCTACGCCCACTCAGAATGATGATCGTAGAGCGCCGGATCAGCCTTTTCTCTTTGCAAAGCATCCTGCCAGTGAGATATCGTGCTTTAGCAAAGGGCACGGATCAAAGTGAACGGCCGCTCTAACTTATTCAACTCAGTAAGGCGCAGGAGTGCTCACTCTGCGCTCGCGTATCTGTTGCTTCTTACGATCGGTTATGGAGCGATCGTGGAGGCAGCACATAGCCACGGCTTTTCTTCAACGCGCCCTTCACAGCTTACAGCCGTCTCCAATGGCGGTGACTCACAGTCTTCGTACGAGAGTCATACCAATCATAGCGATTGCTCGCTCTGTCAATTTCAGCGACAGCTTTTCGGTGGTCTGGTTGACGTAATTCTCGTTGCCCATACACCACAACAAATCGCTTTTCTTTCTGAAGAAACTCATTCCTATCTTTCCACTTCAGCGCTACCTGCATCGGGTCGTGCACCACCTCTGGTCTAAATCGAGCTCCGTGAACTTGCAGATCATCAGTTGACTGGTCTGACGTAGTACTGATTTCACAAGACTCAGAGTCGGGTGAGCCTGCCTGCCAGCCATCGGTCTAACCAGCGGGGTCGGCTTTGCCGTGCAATTCGAAAACCTAAATGAGAGGTGTGGGAATGTATCAGTGGCGCACGTTTCTGTCTGTAGTGACTTTAACCGCAATGATCGTCAACGGAGTTCAGGCGCAAACGCAAACGCCAGCCACGTCAAAACGATCAGTCACTCTTGCTGACGCGGTTGAGATTTTCATGCGACAGAACCTCCAGCTAGTGGCGGCTCGTTACGACATCGAAACGGCCGACGCAGAGAAACTAACAGCGCGACTGCGTCCTAATCCGCAAATCAGTGTCGGCCTGTCAGACCTGCCGGTAAATCTCAGTGGACCAATCATCAAAGAACAAACCTATGACTACGGCGTCTCGCGCACGTTCGAGCTCGGCGGCAAGCGCAGTAAAAGAATCGAAACCGCGGACGCCAACTCAGACCTCGCTCGCGGACAGTTTCAAATGGTCGTCTGGCAATTGACGAACGATCTGAAACGCAAGTTTTACACGGTGCTCCTGAACCAGTCGTTAATGAATCTCGCCCGGGAAAATGAAACGACCTTCGCTGAAATCGTTAAGCACACCACTGAGCTCGTGAACGCGGGCGAGATTTCCGGACTGGATCTCGATCGCGTCGAAGTCGAGAAACTCAAGTTTGATACTGATCTGGCCAACGCGGAACGGGATTATGAAGTCGCCTTACGTGACCTGCGCTTCGCCCTCGGCGGCGACTATCGAGCGATGGATATAGAGGTCTCCGGATCGATCGACTATGAACCTCATCAGTTCACACACGACGAGCTGCTCGATCTGGCGTTAGCAGCGCGGCCCGACTTAAAAGCAGCAAAGCTAAGCGAACGTGCCGCCGATGCGAACATTCGCTTGCAGGACGCTCAGCGCATTCCTGATCTCACCCTCGGCGGTGGCCTCGAGCAAGTTCCGTCCGGCACCAGCAGCTACACCTTCGGCGTGGGCATTGAGATCCCGGTATCGAACCGCAATCAAGGCGAGCGGGCCAAGGCTCTCATTGAAAAGAGGAAGGCCCAAACCCAGGAACAGTTACTTACGAATCAGGTGCTGAGTGACGTAGACAAGGCCCTGGTTGCGTTCGAGAAGCAACGGCACCGGGTCGACCTTTACCGCACCGGAGTGATTACCAAAGTTAACGATATTCAGAATAAGACGCAGATCGCTTTGCAAGCCGGTGAGAGCTCGACACTGGAGTTGCTGGATGCGATTCGCACACGACGCGACACGCTGGCGAGTTTTTACCAGACGCTCTTTGATTACCAGATCTCACTACTCGATCTCGAGCTTGCTACGGCAACGCCACTGCACTAATAGCGAAGGAGCAACATGATTCATCGAACAATTCTCTTGCTAACGCTTCTAAGCGCGACGGTGCAGGTAGGTTGCAATCGCACGCCGCCCGCGAAATCGGCCAACAGCTCGCCAACACCCGCGCCGGCACAGAACAGCGCGGTGGAGACTGAGATCGTGTCGCCGCAATCGATCGCGGGCGTGATTCCCGCGACCGGAAAAATTCTCGTTCCGGAAAATGGTGTGGCAATGATTGGTCCAGTTAACCAGGGAAGAATCGTGCGCCTTTATGCCGGCCAGGGAACGAAGGTGAGAAAGGGACAGAAGCTTGCTGAGCTCGAATCAGCCGATATCGATCAAGCGGAGGCTGATTATCTAAAAGCACTCGCCGACTATGAGAACGCGCTTCGATCGTCGGCTGCCGAAGTCAAACTCGCTCAGCAAAGTTACGATCGCAATAAGCAGCTCTACGAACAAAAGATCACTGCTGGTAAAAATCTCCAGTCTGCCGAACACGATCTTGAAGTGGCTAAAGCCGCGGGCGAGAACTCAGTAAATGGGACGAAGGCCGCGCTCGTGGCCGCGCGTCGTAAGTTGCTGCTACTCGGTCTCAACGACGCGACGATTGACTCACTCGCGAAGAAAACCGATCTGGCCGCAACTTTTTCACTCAACTCTCCGATCGATGGGATCGTGGTGGAGCGCAACGCCACTGTCGGCGCGAGCGTCGGGACTGATGCCAATCTGTTCAAGATCATCAACCTCTCGCGCGTTTGGATCGATGCGGACGTTTTTGAAAAAGACCTGCCGCGAGTGAGAACGGGCCAGGAAGTAAAGCTCACAGTCACTGCCTTTCCCGGGTCGACCTTCTCCGGAAGAGTGATTTTGATTAACAGCGTCGTCGATCCCGAAACGCGCACCGTGAAGGTTCGGACCGAGGTCGCTAATCCGGACGGCAGACTCAAGCCAGACATGTTTGCAAACGTGCAGATCGTTACTGAACTGAATCGGGCGGCCATTTCGATTCCCCAATCAGCAGTTCTCAACGATGAGGGAAAGACAATCGTTTTCGTGGCCGCAGGCAATGGCTACCAGAAGCGTCAGGTGCAGGCTGGAATTCAAAACAACGACCGCGTGGAAATCGTCGATGGTCTCACTGCCGGCGACAAAGTCGTCGTAAAGGGAAATTATTTGCTGCTGGAACAAAGCAAGTCCGGACAATGAAGAGTTTTTATCCACAGATTACACAGAAAGAATCTGCGTAATCTGTGGATAAGAAAGTGCAACCATGACTGATAACTTAATCGCTTTCTTCTATCGCGAACGATTGCTCGTAGCCGTTGTCTCGATGTTGATCGTCGCGGGCGGGATTCTCGCGTTGCGCAGATTGAACGTCGACGCGTTTCCCGACGTCACGCCGGTGCAGGTTGAAATCGATACCGAAGCCGAAGGGCTCGCGCCCGACGAAGTCGAACAACAGATCACGTTTCCAATCGAAAACGAGATGAACGGGATCGCCGGTGTTACTCGCGTGCAATCAGAATCCAAGTTTGGGTTATCCGTGGTCACCGTCTATTTCACTGATGACACCGACATCTATTTCGCACGCGCGCAAGTTTTCGAACGCCTCTCAGCAGCAAAAGATAGTATCCCCGCCGGATTTGAGCCGCAGATGGGACCAATCACCACCGGAACTGGTCAAGTCTATCTTTACCAAATCGTCGGTCACGGGCAGAGCAACCAGGAATTGCGCACGATTCAGGATTGGATCGTAAAGCTGCAACTGCGCACCGTGCCAGGCGTGGCTGATGTGCTCAGCTTTGGCGGTGACGTCAAACAGTATCACGTCATCGTCGATCAGCAGGCGCTGGTTAGCTACAACATCACGCTCAAGTCTCTCTTTGAAGCCATCCAGAACAACAATCAAAATACGGGCGCGAACTTCATCGAACATGGTGATGAGCAATACGTCGTGCGCGGCCTCGGTCTGGTCAAAGACGTCGCGGATATCGGAAACATCGTGCTCGACTCGCGCAACGGAACTCCGATTCGAGTCAGCGACGTTGCGCGAGTGGAGATCGGTAACGAGATCCGCCAGGGCGCAGTGACTAAGGATGGTCAGGGCGAAGTCGTTACCGGGATCGTTCTCAAGCGTATCAACGAAAACACCAAGCAGGTGATCGAGCGAGTCAAAGAAAAAGTAGCGGAGATCAACAAAGCGCTGCCGCAGGGTGTCAGCGTAGTTGATTACTACGATCAAGCCGAGCTCGTCGATAACAGTGTGCACACCGTCGTTGAATCGCTAATCGAAGGCGAGCTGCTGGTCCTGATTATTCTGCTGTTGCTACTGGGCAACTTTCGCAGCTCGTTTATAACCGCTGCCGCAATTCCCTTTTGTATGCTCGTGGCTTTCATACTGATGTGGTACGAGGGATTGTCGGCAAATCTCATGTCGCTGGGCGGTTTGGCAATTAGCATTGGGATGATGGTCGATGCGACGGTGGTAATGGTAGAGAATATTTATCGCCACCTGGAGGAACATCGCGAACACTCCACGCGTGAAGCTATCCTCGTTGCCGCGCAGGAAATTGGCCGGCCGATGTTCTTCGCGATTCTCATCATCATCGCTGTGTTTCTTCCGGTCTTCACGCTACAAGGTATAGAAGGCAAGCTGTTCAAGCCACTCGCGTACGCCGTCACCTTCTCGATGTTCGGATCGATGTTGATGGCGCTGTGTATTGCACCGATGCTGTGCGCCCTGTGGTTGCGATTGAAAAAAGGAGAAGTTCGCACGAATCCGATCATTCGGTTCTTCAAAGGGATCTATGTGCCCGTACTTGAATGGGCCATTCGTCATCGGTACATCGCGTTGACGATTGCTGGACTTTTACTCGTTTGGAGTTTTGCAGACATTTTTATTCTTGGCAGCGAGTTTCTGCCGACGATCGACGAGGGAAACATGCTGGTGCGCGCGACCATGCCGGCCAGTATCTCGTTGCCGCGAGCGGTGGAAGTGTCTACCCAAATCGAAAAAACTTTGCGCCAGTTTCCGGAAGTCGAAACCGTCGTCGCAAAAATCGGACGTGCCGAGTTGGGAGGCGATCCCGAGAGTGTCAGCAACGATGAGCTTTACGTGCGTCTCAAACCGAAGAATCAATGGACCACTGCCAGAACGAAGGATGAGTTAGTAGACGCCATGCGCAGCCGGGTGGAGACTATGCCTGGCGTGAAGTTTAATTTTTCGCAGGTTATTCAAACGCGGAACGACGAGCTCATCTCAGGAATCAATGCACAGATTGCGGTAAAGGTTTTTGGTGAAGATCAGGATCAGTTGCGCAAGCTGGCTGAAAGTATCCGTGGTGCGATGTCAAACATTCG
>Ga0208338_1000131_pt1 | contig 18425 bp, 12 predicted proteins | sample ForSoiNitrogNN91_FD_187858 | JGI IMG/M metagenome (GOLD analysis project Ga0208338, IMG submission 187858) | Forest soil microbial communities from Browns Valley, California, USA, that are Nitrogen fertilized - NN91 (SPAdes) | ecosystem: Environmental > Terrestrial > Soil > Temperate forest ...
GCTTTGCCGTATCAACTGTATCGTCGTCATCGCATCCGGCGTTACGGCTTTCACGGCACTTCACATCGCTACGTCGCTTATCGTTATCGAAAACTCAAGAGCATTGCGCGAGAGGCGACAAATATTATTACTCTGCACCTCGGTAACGGTTGTTCCATCGCCGCGATCAAAGGCGGAAACAGCATTGACACGTCGATGGGATTCACGCCTTTGGAAGGTCTCGTGATGGGCACGCGTTCGGGTGATCTCGATGCATCGATCGTGGATCTCATCGCTACGAAAGAGGGTTTGACTTCCGGTGAGGTCGAAACACTCCTCAACAAGCAATCAGGACTGCTGGGCGTCTCCGGTCTCACTGACGACATGCGCGACCTGCTGGACGAAGCGCGTGAGCACGACGATCGTCGAGCGCGGCTAGCGATTGAGATCTTCTGTTATCGTGCGCGCAAATATATCGGGAGCTACCTCGCGGCAATGAACGGCGCTGAAGCGATCGTATTTACGGGCGGCATCGGTGAAAACTCCGCCGAGATCCGCGCCCGCATCTGCTCCGATCTGACGTGGCTCGGAGTCGAGCTCGACGCAGAGCTCAACTGGAAACACGGTATTGATAAGAGCGGCCAGATCAGCACCGGCACCTCTCGCGCCGCAGTTTTCGTCATCCCAACTAATGAAGAATTATTGATCGCACGTGACACGGTCCGCGTCGTGAGCGGCGCCCCACAGCGTTTCTAGCCACAAAAATGCACAAAAAAGCACTAAAGAAAAGGACGGCGCAGCAGGTAACCGATGTAGTAATACGTTTCGTGGGCCAGGAGACCGGTTTGGCTTTTGAATCCCTGATACCTGGTGCTTGGCGTTGGTGACGTATCGGCGGTGAGCCCTACGTCCGCGGCCATTGTCATTGCTCGTTTCATGTGTAGAGGATCGCTCACGATCAGCACTTTCTTTATTCCGTGTGTGTCTGCAAGCTGCTTCGCATACAAGATGTTTTCATACGTCGTGTGTGACTTCTCTTCGATCAGAATGTCGCTTGCGGGGATGCCACTCTGTAGCGCGTAGTCGCGCGCAGCGGCAGACTCGGTCGGCTCGCCGGGGTTTCCCTGACCGCCGGTGAAGATCACTTTTCGCACCTGCCCGCTTCGGTAGAGATTGATGGCATGATTGATTCGCTCTCTGAAGACTGGGGACACGTTGTCGGTCCAGACTGCGGCACCGAGTACCACTGCGGCGTCGGCCTGAGAGTCAGAAGAAGTGTTGCCGAACGAGTAGATACGCCAGGCGAGTAGCCCCGCCGCAAGCACTGCGACGGAGAATATCACTGAGATTGTCTTCGCGATCTTCTTCATAACCCGAACGAAAGACTAGTCTACAGAAGCACAGTCATAAAGCGTGATTACCACGTTTTGCAGTTGTAGATCTCCTCAGCAGCAGCGTTAACCCGACCACTGCGCCGAGCAATTCAGATATTGCGAGCAGGTAGGACGTCGCCACGAACATCTGAGACCAACGATGCGGCTCAAGCTGCGCGACATGGGCCACGTGGTCTATCGTGTCGGCAATCAGGTGATAATAGACTCCGAAGACAAGCGATCCGATCATGGACGCCGTCAGCAGCACCGTCCCAAACTTCCCAAACTTCGGCAGCATGATTCCAGCAACTACGGGCGCGAGGATGATGACCGGGAAGATGAAGGCTAACTGCGCCGGACTTGCGTTCACCGACAGCGACTGGTGCGCGATCGAATGCAGCACGACCACCACGAAGTGAGCCGCCACGATAGCTAAAGCGATCCGTTTCATATTATTTCTCTGCGTTCTCGAAGATTTCTTGACGACGCGAAAGACTAGACTTATTCTCGGCGTTACCAAAGTAATCATTCCTCAAAGCAACCTATTCCAGGTTTGAGCGTATTAACGGAGACCACTCGCTTCAATTATTCAAAAGTGAAAGGGAATCGAAATGTTCAAGACACTCCTCCTGACCGCTTTCTTGCTCACTCTGGCCGGCGTGGCTTCGGCGCAAACTGTTGAGCCGTCGCTGCTTCAGAAGCCGACGTTGAGCCGCACGCAAATCGTCTTCGTCTACGCCGGCGACTTGTGGATAGTCGGCCGAGACGGCGGCACCGCGTCGCGATTGACGACCGGCAGCGGCGTGGAGACTGATCCGAAGTTTTCCCCAGACGGCTCCATGATCGCTTTCACCGGTGAGTACGACGGCAACGTCGATGTCTACGTCGTACCGGTAACGGGCGGAGTGCCACGCCGGCTGACTTACCATCCCGGCGGCGATTTTGTTTCGGGCTGGACTCCCGACGGCAAACAGATCCTGTTTCGTTCGGGACGCGCCAGCACCAACCCGGTGCCCAAGTTGTTCACCATTCCCGTTGACGGCGGCTTTCCGACGGAAGTCCCCTTGCCGATGGGCGTCACGGGATCTTATTCGTCAGACGGCACACGCCTGGCCTACGTGCCAACCATAAAATACCAGGATGCATGGAAACAATATCGCGGCGGACAAACAACTCCGATCTGGGTCGCAAAACTCTCCGACTCAGCGGTCGAAAAATTGCCCCGCGACAACTCAAACGATTCGAATCCGATGTGGGTTGGCGACAAGATTTACTTCCTTTCCGATCGAAACGGCTCCGTGTCGTTATTTTCTTACGACACGGGTTCGAAGAAGGTTACGCAGCTAGTCAGAAATGAAGGGCTCGACATCAAGTCTGCCAGCGCCGGTCCGGGCGGGATTGTTTACGAGCAGTTTGGATCGTTACATCTTTACGATCTCGCGTCGAACAAAGAGCACAAACTGAACATCACGGTTTCTGGTGATATACCGGGCGTGCGGCCGCACTATGTGAAAGTCGCAAGGAGCCTCTCCGCTCCGGCGCTATCGCCAACCGGTGCGCGTGCTCTCTTCCAGGCGCGCGGCGAGATCATCACTGTCCCGGCCGAGAAAGGCGACGCACGCAATCTAACCAACACGCCCGGCGCCGCCGAGCGTTATCCCGCGTGGTCCCCTGACGGAAAACTGATTGCGTATTTTTCAGACGAGTCAGGTGAATATGCTTTACACCTGCGCGACCAAACGGGAATGGGTGAAGTGAAGAAGATCAACCTCGGCACTCCACCATCGTTTTTCTATTCGCCGCTGTGGTCGCCTGACAGCAAGAAGATCGCGTATACGGACAAACGTTTGAACCTTTGGTACGTCGACATCGACAAAGGCACGCCGGTCAAAGTCGACACCAACACTTACGAGAATCCGTTTCGCGTGATGGATCCGAGCTGGTCGCCTGATAGCCGCTGGATCACTTACACGAAGCAGCTCGATAACCGTTTGGGTGCGGTGTTTATTTATTCACTCGAGACCGCGAAGACTAATCAGATTACCGACGGCATGAGCGATGCTCGTTACGCTAACTTCGACAGGAACGGAAAACACCTCTACTTCACCGCGAGTACTGACGCTGGTCCAACCACGGGATGGCTCGATATGTCGAGCTACAATCATCCGATCACGCGCAGCGTTTACGTTGTGGTGCTACGCAAAGATCTGCCGTCACCGATTGCGCCGGAAAGTGATGAAGAGAAGGTCGCGGAAGAAAAGAAGGACGAAAAGAAACCTGAAGATGCTGCCGCTGCCCCGGCCGCTGCGGCTCAAGCAGCTCCTGCGGCGAAGAAGCCGGATGTCAAAGTTGACATCGACTTCGACGACATCGGTCAGCGCATCCTGACCGTGCCAGTGCCCGCGCGTAACTACACCGGCATGGTTTCAGGCAAGACCGGCACACTTTATCTCGCGGAGACTCCGCCGACAGGACCCGGCAACGCTGTGATCCTGCACAAGTTTGAGCTCGAAAAGCGCAAGACTGACAAAGTGCTCGAAGGCGTCACGGCGTTTGCGCTTTCAGCTAACGGTGAAAAGATGCTCTTCCGTTTGGGCGGCGGCCAGACTACCAACTGGTTCATCGTACCCACCGCAACGCCGGTAAAACCCGGTGAAGGCGCGTTGAAGGTTGAAGATCTTGAAGTCTATGTTGATCCGAAGGCCGAGTGGAAGCAGATGTACGCCGAAGCGTGGCGCATTCAACGCGATTTCATTTACGACCCGAATCTGCACGGTCTGGATTTGAAAGCCGCTGAAGCGATGTACCGGCCCTATCTCGATTCGCTGGGCCATCGCGGCGACCTGAATTATCTCTTCACGGAGATGCTCGGCCAGACAGTGTTGGGCCATACGTTCATCGGTGGTGGCGACCTGCCGGAACCGCCGCGCACCAGAGGTGGTCTATTGGGCGCGGATTATCGTGTTGAGAATGGTCGCTATCGCTTTGCGCGTGTTTACAACGGCGAGAACTGGAACCCGCAATTGCGTGCGCCGCTTACGCAACCCGGAGTGAATGTGAAAGCGGGCGAGTATTTGCTTGCGGTTAACGGCCGCGACGTGCGTGCGAGCGACAGTGTCTATTCATTCTTTGAACAGACGGCGGGTAAGTCTGTCGTGATTCGTGTTGGTCCGAATCCGGATGGATCGAATTCGCGGCAGGTGACGGTGGTGCCGGTTGACAATGAAGGTGGCCTGCGAAATCTCGCCTGGATCGAAGACAACCGGCGGAAGGTTGATGCGCTTAGTTCCGGGCGTGTCGCTTATGTTTACCTGCCAGACACTGGATTCGGCGGCTACACCAATTTCAATCGCTACTACTTCTCGCAAATCAACAAAGAAGGTGCGGTGATCGATGAGCGGTTCAACGGCGGCGGATCCGCAGCCGATTACATCATCGATTACATGCGCCGCCCGCTGATGAATATGTGGACCACGCGAGAAGGGAAGGACTTCACGACGCCGGTAGGATCGATCTATGGTCCAAAGGCGATGATCATCAATGAGTTTGCGGGCAGCGGCGGTGATCTGATGCCGTGGCTTTTCCGCAAAGCGAATGTTGGACCGCTGGTTGGCAAACGCACGTGGGGCGGATTGGTGGGAATCTACGACTATCCGCCGTTGATGGATGGTGGTTCAGTAACGGCTCCTCGCGTTGCTTTCTACAATCCTACAGGGGAGTGGGAAGTGGAGAATCACGGCACGACACCTGATATTGAAGTTGAGCTCGATCCGGCGGCGTGGCGTGCTGGTCATGATCCGCAGCTTGAGAAGGCGGTCGAAGTGGTGATGGAAGCGCTCAAGAAAAATCCATTGCCGAAGCCGCGCAAGCCTGCATATCCGAATTATCACGACGGCCGCTCGACGACGTCAGAGGGCAAAACAACTAAGGACACACGCAAATCAGGTAACTGAGACTTCGAACACAAAAAGGCACAAAAGCACAAAAGGCACAAAGAATGAGCGAAGGCTGTTCTGTGCTTTTGTGCTTTTTTGTGGCTAAAAACTGTCACAATCGTTGTCCGCAAGGTGTATTCTTAGTGACCACCCGAAGCTGCTTATTTCACAATCGATCGGAGACCGAGTATGACCAGCGTATCCCATGATCTGCGCTACAGCCTGCGCATGCTGCTAAAGCACAAGGGTTTCACCGTTGTCGCAGCCCTCACGCTGGCGCTCGGCATCGGCGTCAACACCGCGATGTTCAGCGTGCTGAATACTTTTCTCTTCGGCTCGCTGCCATACCCGCAGTCCGAACGCTTGATACGCGTCTGGCGCACGTCACCACACTCCCAGACCTGGCCACACTCCGCCGCAAACTTCTTCGACCAGCACGACCAGAACACCGTTTTTGAAAAGATGGCGGCCTACAACTTCGTCGGCCGTAACCTCACCGAGAACGGCCAAACAGCAGAACGTCTGCTCAGCCTCGCGGCCACCGCCGATTTCTTCCCGATGATGGGCGTGGCCCCGGCGCGCGGCCGTGTGTTCAAGCCGGAAGAGTTCGAGCCTGGCGCAGACAACGTCGTCGTCCTAACCGATCGTTTCTGGTCACGCCGTTTCGGAAGCGATCCAAACATCATCGGACGCAAGATCCAGCTCGACGGCAAAACCGTTGAGGTCATCGGTGTGATGCCGCCCGGATTCGACCATCCGATACTCTGGGGCCCGATGGATATTTGGCAGCCACTCGCATTAACTCCCGAACGGAAGGCGAGCCGCGGCAATAATTATCTCTCTTCATTCGGCCGCCTCAAGCCAGGCGTCACGATTGAGCAAGCGCAGCAAAGCATGGTCACTCTCGCCGCAAATATCGCAGCAAAGAACAAATCGAATGACGGCGAGAGCGTGCGACTGGAACCGCTGCAGCGATCGATGTCTGACAGCATCGGCAGAACCGTCATGTGGTTCACCTTCGGACTCTCAGGTTTTGTGTTGCTGATCGCGTGCGCAAACCTCGCGAACCTTCAGCTCGTTCGCACGACAAGTCGATCGCGCGAGCTCGCCGTTCGCGCCGCACTCGGTGCCAGTCGCTTGCGCCTGCTGCGAAGCTCACTCACCGAGAGTCTCGTCGTCGCGTTGATCGGCGGAATGGTCAGTCTAGTCATTGCCATCTGGGCGGTTCGCTTTATCAGTAGCCGGCTCTTCACTGATCTGCCCGGCGCGACTGTGCAACTCGATTACAAAGTGTTCGGCTTCGCACTCTTGTGCTCATTGCTGACTGGAGTGCTGTTCGGAACCGTCCCGGCATGGTTAGCTTCGCGCGCAGACGTGAACCAGGCGCTTCGTGATAACGCTCGGGGCTCTACCGCGGGTCGCTCGCAACATCGTCTGCGACACACACTGATCATCGGCGAAGTAGCGTTTGCGATGATATTACTCGCAGCCGCGGGACTGTTTCTGCGCGGCTTGCAACGCTTCATCAATGCCGATCCGGGTTGGCGTGTCGATGGGCTCGTGATTGCGCAAATGGGCCTGCGCGGGCAGAAATACGCGGACGATGAACAACGCGTCGTTTTTCTGACGCAATTGGAAGATCGACTTCGTAATTTGCCCGGTGTCGAGCACGCTGCGATTGGAGCTTCGAATCCGGTACCTGGTTTCAACAGCAGCAGCTCTTTCCTCGTCGAAGGCCGGCCTGAGCCGCCGCCGGACAAGTATCCGGAAATGTTTTTTGAAGCGGTCAGTGGCGATTACTTCGAGACTATTGGCGCTCGTTTACAACAAGGTCGTACTTTCAACGCGTCAGACAAGTTGGATTCAACGGTAGTCGTCATCATCAACGAGACAACCGCTCGCACCTTCTGGCCCAACGAGAGTCCGATCGGAAAGCGCATCAGTGATACTGGTCCAAAGAGAACTTTTTTCGAAATCGTCGGCGTTGTTAACGACGTCGCATTTCCCGGCAGCCTTGGCGAACCGTACACGCGCTTTGAAGCGTTTGTGCCCGTGACGCAAGCTTCGCCGACCTTTCTCACGCTCGTGATGCGCACGTCTGCGAGTGGGGAGTCGATTGGCAACACACTGCGCGGTGCGATAGCGACACTCGATCCCAATCTGCCTGTTTTCCGAATTCGAACGGCGCGATCCGCGGTCGATTCGGGACTCGGCAGCATCTCGTTGCTCGGAAGCTTACTGGGAGCGTTTGCTGCAGTCGGTTTGATCCTTGCGGCGATTGGGATCTATGGCATCATCTCTTACACGGTCGCGCAACGTACGAGCGAGCTCGGAATTCGTGTCGCACTCGGTGCGCAGAGTCGCGATGTTTTGTGGCTGGTGTTGAGCAAGGGCGCGGTCCTGGTCGTGAGTGGAGCCGTGTTGGGGATCGCGGGCGCGTACGGCGTCTCGCGACTACTGGTTTCCCTTATCCCCTCATTGCCAACACGCGATCCGGTGATATTGTTGGTCACGACCTTCGTGCTGGTCGCTGTCGCGTTGCTCGCGTGTTACATCCCAGCGCGTCGCGCAACGCGAGTCGATCCGCTGATCGCATTGAAGTCAGAATGAAAATTCTACTGTGCTGCCTTTTGGTAACGGTTTTTGTTTCGTCTGTACTAGCGGGCGGGAAACAGCAGGTTGTTGAAATCCCTTTTGACTTTTACCGCAACGAGATCATTCTCCAGGTGAAGGTCAACGGCAAGGGCCCGTTCAACATGATGCTGGACACCGGCACCGATCCCTCCGCAGTTGACCTTAATACCGCTAAAGACATCGGCCTGAAACTTCACCCGCTCGGAAAACCCGGCAGGGGCGGCGGCACCGATGTGAATCTGGCGTACTACACCGAGATGTCGCTCGTTGAAGTGGCGGGGTTCACCGTAAAGAACGTTGAGACGTTAGCGCTTGACTTATCGAAAATGAGCGAGCGTTTAGGCAAGCCGTTACATGGCGTGCTCGGACACAGCGTGCTAAACGGTCGTATCGTTCAGATCGATTATCCGAATCGTGTCGTGCGTTTCTACTCACAGCCGTTGTTCTCTAAATCAGCCAACACACCAAAGCGATCAGTGCTCTCGTTCCATTATGACGATAACGTTCTCCTTGACGGTGTGTTCGTGAATGGTAAGAAGATGGTTGCTAATCTCGACACAGGCTCCAACGGTACCTTCAACCTAACGCCCGCCGCAGTTGGATATTTAGGCTTGGAAGAAGAATTCAACCAGGCGCCAGTGAGCACTGACGTCGGTTTCAACGGCGTGTCTCAGAACAGGCAAGGGAAGGTCAACAACGTAACCGTCGGTGCAATCTCCGTTGACACCCCCGCCGTAATCTTCTTCGCCAAAGGCACAGGCCGCGACAAAAAGCCCTGGGGCATAAACATCGGCAACGCCTTCCTCAAAGACTTCGTCTTGACCATCGACTACCGCTATAAATTAGTCATGCTCGAAAGACCTTAGTCGAAGATCGAGCGCAACACATCGCTCACAGCTTACCTCAAGTCAGAGATCCCTCTTGGACCGGGTCAGTACTACCCACAGTCAACTTGGACCTCATCCAACATTGGAGCTGAGTTTGAGGCAAGTGATAAGGCTACCATCAAAGGCGAACTCCGCCTTCTGCTGTTCCTAATATGTATGACGGGGTAAATAGTTCTCACCTTCTACCCGAAAAACTAGGCGGCCAGTCGCGGTGCATACGTAGGCTTGGGACAGAATTTAACGCCGGAGTTAATGTCGAAAACAGTATTGAGTCTTGTGATTTCGAATACTCTCGACAAACTCGCATTCACATTCATCAATTCGAAGTGCATTCCGTTTGCGAGGGTCTGCTCGCGTAGTTGTAATAAGACGCCGAGTCCGTGTGCATCCACGAGAGTCACGTTTGATAAATCGAGAATGATGTCGCTGGCGTCAGATATCAATTGCGCGGCGCTGCGCAGAGCTTCTGTGTCACCATTTACGATTTGGCCTTCCAGGCAAAGAACCTCAACCGAATCCGATCTTTTAGCGTGTACGTTCAACATAATGCCCCCAGTATTTCGCGCGGTGTAAAGCCTTCCACTTTGTAAACGATCAGGGTTTCACTTTTCTTAACTGATCGTTTCCATTTTTCTGTCCCGCTGAGATAACACCGCCGGGATGGCGTTTTGAGTCATCTTTTTAGGTGGTTAAAAATCCAAATACTTGTCATAAGACTCCGAAGCTCGGGTTTATCTGTGTATAAAGGAAGGGATGCACATGCGGATAAAGTTACTCCTCGCCACGGCAGCCGTTTTGTTTTGCTTTTTCGCCACGCCGGCTCAGACCATCACGCCTGAGGATATTCTCAGCATTCGTGAGCTGAGCGATATTCGACTCTCACCTGATGGCAAACAGGTCGCATTCGTGATCACGGAGCCTGCTGCCTCGAACACGCAGCCGCGCGCCTCAAACATTTGGACTATGCCGACCGACGGCAGTGAGTCTCCGCGGCGATTGCTCCCAGATCTTAGCAACAACACCGGCTCGCCGCGCTGGTCTCCTGACGGTAAGACTCTCGCGTTCCTTTCTGATCGTGCGCAGATTTATTTGCTCGCGGCGGGTGACTCGACTGCAGTCCAACTGACTTCCGTGGCAGGTGGCGTCGAAGACTTCGAGTGGTCGCCGGACAATAAAATGATCGCGTTTGTAGCACGTGACCAACCGACGCGAGACGAGCAGGAGAAAAAAGCTGCGGGCTACGATGCGATTGAAGTCGATCGCGATCTCAAGTATTCGCGGCTATGGATAGCGAATGTCTCAGATCGTAAAGCCGTGCAGATTACGAAACAGGATTTCGAAATCGCCGAGCTCGCATGGTCACCGAAGGGCGATGAGCTGGCGCTTGTCGTGGCTCCCACTCCGAAGTCTGAAGATTCTCTGAACCTTTCACTCATCGTCGTGAACCGTTCAACCGGTGAAGTCGCGCGAACCTTAAGCAAGCTCGTCAATCTTACAGGCGCACTGAGGTGGTCTCCCGACGGGCGTTTGCTAAGTTTCTATGAAGGACCGCCAACAAAAGAATATGCCGCGTGGGTTTCTGTTGTACCAGCAGCCGGTGGTCCATCACGGCCGCTCTTGAAAGACTATGCAGGCAGTGTGCTCCGGTTGGAATGGATGCCTGATTCAAAACATCTCATGGCCCACAGTGTCGAGGGTACACACCAGGCGCTTCTGACTGTTGATGTCGCTACCGGAAGCAGAAGCAAACTTACAGACGTCGTCCACTCGCAATGGAATGTTGGTTTTAGCACTAACGGAAACACGACCGCATATTTCTCACAGAGTGCCGGCTCGCCGAGTGACATTTGGGTCTTGAAGACGAATGCGCCGCCGCGCAAGATAACGAGCCTCAATCCTCAGACCGCCGCATGGAAACTCGGAAAACTCCGCGAAGTCGAATGGAAGAACTCGAAAGATGGATTACTGCGTCGTGGCGTCCTGATTACACCGCCCGACTACCAGCAAGGCCGCCTCTATCCGACGATCGTCAATACACATCCGGGCGACACTGCCTGGTGGATGGGATGGCACGGCAGCAAGTGGTGGGACTGGGGACAACTGCTGGCTTCAAATGGTTACGTCGTCTTCCTCCCAAACACGCGCGGCGTCACGGGTGAAGGACCGCGAATGCACCAGACAATCGCCGATTGGGGCGGGATGGCTTTCCAGGATCTGATTGACGGCGTTGACTATATAATCGAGCAAAAGATCGCCGATCCAAATCGTCTCGGCATCGGCGGTTGGAGTAACGGCGGTTTCATGACGGAGTATGCAATCACTCATACCACGCGGTTCAAGGCTGCCGTTGCCCAAGCCGGGCATTCAGATTTCTTCAGTTTGTATGGCACGTCTTATCTAAGCTCGTCGCTCCGCATTTCTTTCGGCGACAGTCCGCACGTCAATCGAAAAGGTTATGACGAACGCTCTCCGATCATGTCGATTCGAAACTGCCGCACGCCGACGCTGCTGCTACATGGTGAACTTGATACTGGTGTTCCGGTTGGTCAGGCTTACGAATTCTATACCGGGCTAAAGGACGTCGGAGTGGAGACGGAGTTAGTGATTTACCCACGCGAGCGCCATAACATTCAGGAGCGTGGCCATCAGTTAGACGTCCAGCGCCGCATGTTAGCGTGGTTCGATAAGCATTTGAAGTAGCCCACAATAGTTTAGCCACGGATTTCACGGAAAACACGGATAAGAATAATCCGTGTTCATCTGTGAAATCCGTGGCGAAAGTCGATCCTGGACTGTTGCTACGGCTTGACGGTAACGCTGCCGGATTCGATTGGGATCTGTGGGAAGTCGTCGGCGCCAATGTATTGACACGTGCTCGGCTCGACCACGTTGTCGAAGAAAACTTCGCTGATCGTGTCGTTCTGATTGCCATTACCGTTGTCAAACACGGTGAAGAAGGCCGCGTCAAACTCATCGTTGAAAACCGGATCCGTGGTCTTCCGGATTGAGCCGCCGAAACTGGCTCGGTTTCCGACAACTTGAAGGCAAGTGATGTCGAACTGGGCACTGTACTTCGGGTCAAACGACGGATTGTGCAGTATCGCACTCCCCTTAACGGTGCCGTCCGGCATGACCCTGGCACTGAAGGAAAACTGTCTTCTGACCGTCTTACCTGCCGTATTCTGAAGCAGGACAGTTCCGTGTCCTGACGCGGATGGTCCAGCGGCGGCGGCGAACGTCGACCGCAGCACCACTGTGGTTCCAGCCATGGCTGCGATTAACAACCCGGCGAAGAGAAAAATTTTGCTACGTTTCATTGATTATCTCCTTGATCGGAATGGGTCCTAGTGTGAGAAAGATAAGGATAGGAGTGATCAGAGGGAATTGTGACCATACCCACCCACAACACCGTCACGATGCCGCCGCACCATGGCGTCGTGTGTACTTGCTCGTCGTTATAGCGGGCACAATCTACTAGAGACGAATTTACCTGTCAATAAATTCTGAAGACCTCGGGTGAGGTTTGGTCGGATGCGACCAAATACCTCACCCGATAGAGGAAAACATCACGGACCAAACGGTTTTAAGACATTCGAGAATGCCCAATTGGCTTGCGAGATGCCGCTACAAGTTGGAGAGGCAAAGCCCTGGTTCGCGCAGCCGCCGTTGTCGCGCGCCACTGACCACATCGAGAGCCTCGAGATGTAGTTGTTTGCATTCGCGAAGTTCAACAGCCCTTGCGCATCGGCCAACTGGAAGATCTCAGTGTTGACGTCGTTGATGCCGATCATCGGAGTTACTCCGATACTCGCGGTCAAGCCGGCGGCCACCACCTGATTGTGGGTGTTGCTCGCCGCTTGTTGAGCGCTGAGTCCCATCTGACCGCCGTTATCGTTGGCCGATCCGTAGTCCATTGCCATAACGTTTACGACGTTCAGATTGAGTCCCGAGGCTTTCACGCGGTTCAGGATATTTACACCGCTCGCCACGAGGCCCGTCGGCAGCACCGGCAGTGTGTACGAGATCACGAGATTCGGATTCGCGTTCTTTAGTCCGACCAACGCCTGGTTCCGACGATCGATCGAAGCCGTATCGGTAGTTGCTCCACCTTCGATATCGAAGTCGAGTCGCACCGGTGTACTCGAGTTGACACTGTATTTATTCAGCACTGCCTGGTAAGCAGCTTGTAGACTCGACACGGTCGTACACCCGAGTGCCAGCTCAGTTCCCGAAGCACCACCAAACGAGATGATCACATCGCCACCGGCAGCACGTACGCCCTGGACGAGGGAGAGTATCGTGGTGCCATTAGGCAGCGTGTCGTTCGCAACCGTGGCGCCGACACCGCCCCAGGTCGGCGTGCAGCCGCCATTACCGACCACGAATCCGAGAGTAAAGACCTTGATTCCGGATTGCTGCTGAATAGTTAAGAGTTGCCAATCAGCAGTTAGGCCCATGTCCACATAAGGCGCGAACGTTTTTGAGCCCGGCGGTGGCGGCGGTGGACCATTCAGCGTGGTCACGTTGATCGCGGTGCTCTGTGCGGAGCTTCCCGCGGCATCGTTGGCTGCAACTCTGAAGCTATAGGTAGTGACAGGAGACAAGCCGGTTACGGTCATGTTGGGACTGCTGGTAGTGCCGACTGCAACTCCGTTTCGAAAGACGGTGTAACCGGTTAAGGTGCAGTTGACGGCAACTGTCGAAGCGGTCCAACTCAGGTTTGTGCTGTTACTCGTAGTTCCCGAGGCTTGTAATCCTGTAGGCACGCTGGGAACTGTAGTGCAGGCACTGCAAGTTCCGATGATGGTCCATGGAGCGCCACTTCCCGGTCCACCGTTGTTAGTTGAGGGGTTTTGGCCCTGGGTCCAGAAGTTAGCCTGGTAGTTTGTGCCGTTAAGACTTGCCGTGTTCCCGGCAGTGTAAACACTGGTTGAGTTCCAGGTTGGTGCGCATGAGCCACCGCCGCCACCTCCTCCCGATCCGCTACACGCGCCGTTGCTGGTCCAGGGCTGGCCGCTTCCTGGTCCACCGTTGTTAGTGGACGGGTTCTGGCCCTGTGTCCAGAAATTTGCCGTGTAGTTGATACCGTTAAGACTTGCTTTCATGCCGGCCGTATAGACCGAAGTGGAAGTCCAGGTCGGAGAGCAAGTTTGTGCTGCGCCCACGCGCGCCATGCACAGCAACAAAAACACTAATCCGATACCACATTGGATTTTGCGAGCTGAATTCATAGAAACTCCTTAGGTGATTAGGAGGTGATTAGGCGCGGGAAAGAGAAGTGTTGGGGGAACGAACCAGATCTGGGTCTGATGGTTTTATGCCTAATGTTTGCGGTTGTCAACGGTTTTCTCTGCGCAGCCTCTGCGTCCTCTGCGGCTCTGCGGTTAACAAGCGCTCAAAAACCGCAGAGCCGCAGAGGACGCAGAGCCTGCGCAGAGAAGAACTCTAAGCTTCGCGATTCAACACGTCTCTGACTTTTCGCGTGAGGCCAAGCCAGGTGAAGGGTTTTTGAATGAATTCCACGTTCGCGTCCAACACACCGTGCTGAACGATTGCTTCGTCGGTGTAGCCCGACATGAATAGCACGCGTATCGATGGTTGTAATTCCAGCAACCGGTCTGCGACTTCTTTCCCACTGACCTCCGGCATCACCACGTCTGTAAGAAGAAGATCGATTGGACCAGTGTGCGCACGGCAGACACGAATTGCTTCTTCGCCACCTTTCGCATCCAGCACGTTGTAACCAGCCTGCATCAGGATGCTCTTTGTCAGTCCACGCACCACTTCTTCATCTTCGACCAGCAGAATCGTCTCGGTTCCCCGCAGCAAAACAGTTTCCTGCTTCTCGCAGATAACTTCGTTAGCGTTGTCGATGCGCGGCAAGTAGACTTTGAACATCGTTCCCAGTCCCGGCTCGCTATACACCCAGATATTGCCGTCGCTTTGCTTCACGATGCCGTAGACAGTCGATAAGCCCAAGCCCGTTCCTTTACCCACGTCTTTAGTAGTGAAGAAAGGCTCGAAAATTCTTCGCTGCGTTTCGCGGTCCATACCGCTGCCAGTATCGCTAACCGCGAGCATCACATACTCGCCCGGCTTTACGGATACGTGCATCAGAACAGTCTGATGATCGAAAGTGACGTTTGCTGTTTCGATCGTCACTTTGCCACCGCGCGGCATCGCATCACGTGCGTTGACGACGAGGTTCATGATTATCTGTTCGACCTGAGATGGATCAGCCTTGACGCTTCCGAGATCCGGCTCGAGCTTCGTGGCAAGCTTGATGTTCTCACCGATCAAACGCGTCAACATCTTCTCCATGTCTTTGACGACATCGTTTAAATCAAGCACCTTCGGCTCGAGGATTTGCTTGCGACTGAAGGCCAGCAGTTGGCGAACTAATGATGCTGCCCGTTCCGCCGCCTTCTTGGTTTCTTCAAGATTGCGGCGAATCGGGTTTTCCAGTCCGACTCGTCTGAGCGACAAATCGGTGTAGCCGATAATCGCTGTCAGCATGTTGTTGAAATCGTGAGCTATACCACCGGCGAGTTGTCCGATGGCTTCGAGTTTCTGCGACTGTTGACGCTGAAATTGAGTTTGACTGAAATTTACCGGCTCTGGTGAATGCGCCGAACAATCAACGTCGAGGTCTGGGGGTGAAGTATCCATAAATGGCAGTCTCTAAATGAGCAGTGAGGAAGCGTGGCGTTCTCCCAACTAGAACGGCCACGCTCCCAAACGCACGCGGCCCCTACGACGGGCGATCCCCAACGTGCGTCACCCGCTGATCGGTATATATGCCCCAAAACCGATCAACGATCAGAACTCAGCAATATAAGTGGAGAATGTTTTTGTGAGTATCAGGGGAGGGCTGAATGATTTGTAGGTGTTTGTCCTACAATATTAGCCACAAAAAGCACAAATAGGAAAATAATAGCCAACCACCTAATTAGATCTATTTGTGCTTTTTGTGCCTTTGTGGCTATTCAACGAGTCCGTTGCGGATGGCGTAATGAGTTAGCTCGGCGTTGGTCCTCATGTCCATTTTGTCGAGGATGCGACGGCGATAGGTGCTGATCGTTTTGTCGCTGAGAGATAGCTTCGCTGCGATCTCTTTGACGGTCTGACCGGAAGCGATCGAACGCAACACTTCGAATTCACGATTCGAGAGACTTTCGTGCGGTACTTTGCCTGGCTGCGAAAGTTGGACCACGATCTTTTCGGCCAATGCTGGACCAACGTACTGACCGCCCTTGATGATCTTTAGAATCGCTTTGCGTAACTCTTCTCCCGAGCTGCCCTTGTTGATGTAACCCGAGGCGCCGGCCCTGAAAGCGCGCACTGCATATTGCTCCTCGGCGTGCATGCTGAGTATCAAAACAGGCATGCGCGGACGAAGCTGCTTCAACTCGCTCAGCACCTCCAAACCACTGCGACCGCCGAGCGAAATGTCGAGCACCGCAATATCCCACGGCTGTTTGCGAACCAGATCTACGGCCTCTGCTCCGGAACGAGCCTCACCAAACGTCGCACTCTCCCTCGTGAACATGTCTTTGAGGCCACGGCGAACGACTTCATGATCGTCGATGGTAAGGATCTTGAGCATAATTTATAAACCGAGCGGAACGCGCACGACGACGGTAGTGCCGCCACCTTCTTTTCCAGTAATGCGGACCTCACCACCAACCAGCAGCGCTCGCTCCTTCATTCCCAACAAGCCGAGCGACTGCGTGTTCATTAATTGACTCTCGGTAATGCCCTGACCGTCATCCTTAACTTCCAATTCGAAAGAGTTTTTGCTGCGCCTCAGCTTGACGTAAAGATTAGTGGCGCGCGCATGGCGCAAAACGTTTGTCAGTATTTCCTGCAAGATGCGAAACACCGCAGTCGCCCTTTCGCGCGTGAGCTGGATCTCGCTGGCATTGTTGGTCCAATGACACTTGAGACCCGACCGCGATTGAAACTGTTCTATCTGCCATTCAATTGCAGCCACCAGGCCCAGATCATCTAACACGCCAGGCCGGAGCTCGGAAGCGATTCGCCGCACCGTGTTGATGGTGGTTTCGATCAGCCCCGTCATCCCACTGATCCGTTCGCGAATTTCAGAAATGTGTGAACAATCTGTCGAGCTCTCGAGAGTGTTGTCGATTTTTTCGAGGTCCCACTTCAACCCGGTCAGCACGCCGCCGAGCTCGTCATGAATCTCACGCGCGATACGTGTTCCTTCTTCTTCGCGAGTCGAGCGAATCTTTGCTGAAAGTGCTCGCAACGCATCTTCGGCGTGCTTGCGCTTCGTGATGTCGTTGGCAACCCAGAGATAACAGGGTTCGCAGTCGAGATCGAACATCACCGCTGAAGTATTGGCTATCACTTCGCGCCCGAGTTTAGTGGTAAAGCGAATCTCCATATCCACGATGGGTTTTGGATTCTTCAATAGCTGGCGGATCTTTTCGACGAGGCTATCTTCCATCGATGTTAAGAATTTGAAGATGGATTGATTGATAACCTCGTCACGTGAGTACTCGGTCTCTCTGATCCAGGTGTCGTTGACTTCCAAAACCACGGCGTCTCTGATCCGCAGGATGCCCATGCGAAACGGACTGAGGTGAAAGATTTTGGCGAACCGCTCTTCGGAAGCGCGCAATGCTTCCTCGGCTCGCTTGCGCGCCGTGATGACCTGGGTGAATAAGATCAATCCGCCGATCTCGCCGTCAACGTTACGCCACGGAAGACTTTCCCATTGCAGCCAGCCCGTGTTGCCGTCACCAGTGAGATACGACTCTTCCTCGCATCGTTCGACTGCGCCTGCCAGGATTCTGCGATGCGCTTCACGCCAACGAATCGGAATCTCAGGGAACACGTCATAGTGTGACTTCCCGATTATGTCTTGTCCCTCGATACCGTAGTCTGTGAGAAAACGATCGCTGACCTGAAGGTAACGCATGTCAGTGTCGAACATGGCGATAGCAGCGGGTGTGTGTTTGATAAACAACCGCAGCAACGCTTCGTTGGTTTTTACAATATCTTCGAAACGCCTGCGGTCCTCTTCGTTAGCCAGGGCGGGCTGTACAGCAATTGAGGGAGTTCTCTTCATTTCTCCTCCCCTGTGGGCATGAGGTTGAGGCCACTTTTTAGCCACAGATTACACGGATGAACACGGTTCAGATCCAGTGCCTATCCGTGTAAATCCGTGGCTGCGAAATACGGGTTAAAGCTTCGGCACGGTAACCCAGTCCGTGGCGCTGCCGAGGCGACTGCTCTTTAAATCGCGTATGCCGACTCGCACCTGGTAGAGACCGCCCGGCACGAGTGTGCTGAACTGATAGATCGATCGTTTCGGTTGATTGCCTCCGGCCGTAGTCGAGCTCTTCGGAAAAATTCGCAGACGCCCGACAATGCTGTTGACGGGTTTTCCTTTTTCGTCGTAACAGATTCCAGCGATATCCACGTCTGCAGCTAACTTCCCGTCAATAAGATCATACGTCAGCGCCGAATCATCGATCGTGATAGTCGCCACCACGCTCGTGCCGATGCCGGGCATTTGATTGAAGTGCAGATCTACTGCGGTCGGTATCTCACGTTGCGCAACTGGTGCATCGACGACCAGACGCATATCG
>Ga0208338_1000132_pt1 | contig 18086 bp, 18 predicted proteins | sample ForSoiNitrogNN91_FD_187858 | JGI IMG/M metagenome (GOLD analysis project Ga0208338, IMG submission 187858) | Forest soil microbial communities from Browns Valley, California, USA, that are Nitrogen fertilized - NN91 (SPAdes) | ecosystem: Environmental > Terrestrial > Soil > Temperate forest ...
ACTCTCAGAACGCGACGAGCTGATCACACTCCTCGCGCGCAGCGATCCCGCCTCAATGGAGCGCCTCTACCGCATCTACGCCACCTACAGCAAAATCACGAATAACGGTAAATAGAAGTTTGCCTTCGTTCTTCTCCGTGCAGCCTCTGTGTTCTCTGTGTCTCTGTGGTGAGTTATTGCTATGAGTCAGTTAACAACAGAGACACAGAGAACACAGAGGTTGCACAGAGGATCATCGAACTGACCTTACGGGCACCGCGCCAGAAACTAGGGCCTGTTCGAATTGTTTGAGTTGCCTTTCATATTGCCACTACCGCCCTTAGCTCCCGGAAGCGCCTCCGCCATCCGTAAATGTTCCTGAAGCGTCGGCAGCGTCTTACCGGCAAACGCTTTTAGATCCGCGTCAGTACCGCGCGTGCTCTCTTTCTCAAACTCGGAAACATCCTTGCGATGATCGCTAACCATCATCTTCGTGTACTCACGATCGAGCTCCGCGCCTGACATCGCAGAAAACTTCGTCATCTGCTCGCGATGCTTTGCGTCCAGCTCGGTCGGCAAAGTCATTCCTTTGCTCGAGGCCAGCGACATCAATTCTGAGTTCGCTTTCGAATGATCGTCGACCATACGCTGACCAAACTGTTTCACCGCATCGCTCATGCCTTTTTCCGCTGCTACGCGACCGAGCTCGACTTCCATCATTCCGCCCATTGCTGCATCCATGATGAAGTCGTGGTCCTGTGAAGTCATACTGCCCATGCCGGCTCGTTCGCCGGTGGCGTTACTGTTTCCGCGCATGTTGCGGTTTGCAGATCGATTGCTGTTCTGCGATTTGTTCGAGTTGCTGCTGTTGCTGTTCTGGTTGGAATTCTGTTCCTGGCCTCCGATTCCGGCCTTCCCGGTGATAGCCCAGCACCCGCCAGCGAGAATGGCGGCCAGGGCCCAAACGTGTGCAGATTTGATTAACTGCTTATTACTCATCTTACCCTCCTTGTTATTGGCGGAATCCTCCGCCGCTTGAGTTTCAAAACTTCTAACCCACAGAGCTACGACCACGGACCTTCAGTCCCATCAACCTCGCGGGGAACGTTCCGAAGTCTTCGACTTCCCACGTGTTACCGTCGCGCAAACGCACCCGCGCTGCCGGTATCAACATGCCCTCGTTATCTCCGCGGCCGACGTACATCTCCGCGTAGCCAAATGGGTAGTCCACCGAGCGCGCTCCTGAGCGCAGCTCGCCGAACCGTAAATTTCGTTGATAAATAACGGTTATCTTCGTTCTGCCGTTTCCCTGATCGTTGACCAGTATGGCGTTGGCCGGCACGCCCACATTCGAACCGATCTGAATTCGTCCGGCCTCTGTGCGTGAGAGTGTTCGCAAGAGCTCGTCCTGCTTACCGGCCTGGAGCGCTGAGTTGAGCTGACTAACTTCATCGGCTGTTGTGATTCGATTGATGATCAATGTGAATGGCAGCGACAGCCCGGGTCTCCGGCCGGAGATAAAATAAACCGTGCCCGTAATCGTGCGACCGGCCAAACCCTCACCTTGCGCCGACGTTTTAGTCCTCGGATCCACAACTGCGATCCCGCAAAGCAGCAACATTACAACCAGCATCACCAGCGTTCTTGTTTTCATACCGTTCCCTCGAAATGGACAGAATTTCAACAGAACGCCTCCTGACGTTCCGTGAATGCGCGGGAGAATCACAATTTTTCAGGGGAATTGCGAGCGTACCAGTGAATGAGCGACAGATCGGTGCGTTGGCGTACGTTAATCGTCTGAGGTGTGCGTGACCATGATGACGTATCCGTCGGGATCGATGAGCTCAAACTCGCCCTGCGGTGCGTAGAACGGCGTCGCGATCTCGCCGGGGCTGAGTCCGGCTTCAATTAACGACATCCGAGCCGCCGCAACGTTTTCCGTATAAACATAAAAGAGAACGGTGTGCTTACCGGCGATCGGCTTGTTCGTGGCCGAGAGCATCAACTGCGCTTCGCCTGACTGCAGCCACGCCCACGACGGCTTCGTCTCACCCTCACACGCGAACGTGTTATCTACTTCGAAGCCCAGATGCCTGTAAAACGCAATCGACCGCTCCACATCCGCAACCGACACCATTGGAACAAGACTCTGCGTCTTCATATTCTGATCCGCGTTTATCCGCGTTCATCTGCGGCTTATATTTCTTACTCGCCTATAATCTTCACCAGGACGCGCTTGCGACGCCCACCATCAAACTCACCATAAAAGATCTGTTCCCACGGACCGAAGTCCAACTGACCACGAGTAATCGCGACGACCACTTCGCGGCCCATCACCTGTCGCTTGATGTGGGCGTCGGCATTATCTTCGCCGGTCTTGTTGTGGTGATACTGGCTGATGGGTTCGTGTGGCGCGAGTTGTTCGAGCCACTTTTCATAATCGTGATGAAGCCCGGGCTCGTCGTCGTTGATAAAAACAGACGCCGTGATGTGCATCGCGTTCACCAATACCAATCCCTCTGCAACGCCGCTGTCTCGCAAACACTCTTCAACCTGTGGCGTGATGTTGATAAATGCGCGCCGGCCCGGAACGTTGAACCATAGTTCTTTGCGATAGCTCTTCACTGTGGATCTGCGTTAATCTGCGGTCTAACAACGATGAAGTCCAAGCTTGAAGATGATATCGATGCTTTGTTCAGATTGCCACTGGCGGAGTTTACCGGGGAGCGCAATACGCTGGCTGCCCTGCTAAAAAAGGAAGGCCGTCGCGACGATGCGGACCGTGTAAAGTTACTGGCCAAACCTTCCGTCTCTGCGTGGGCCGTAAACCAGCTTTACTGGGACCATCGCGAGGCATTTGACCAGCTAATGGCGAGTGGTAAACGCCTGCGTCCGGCTCAGAAGCTGCGCCTCGCCGGCAAGGTCGCGAGCGTACGGGATTCACTCGACGCACGACGAGAAGCGCTGGTCCATTTGTCAGATCTGGCGGCGGAATTGTTGCGCGATGCTGGTAGCAATCCGTCGCTTGATACATTGCGTCGCGTGACCACGACGCTCGAAGCACTCTCAGCCCACGCGCTGCATGCTGATGGTCCAATTCCCGGACGGTTGACGCAAGACCTGGATCCGCCGAGTTTTGAATCACTCGCGTCGTTGATGTCAGGTGTTAGCGAAGAACCGATCACACCGGCGCCGAAGTCGACGACAAGCGCGAATGTACGCCGGCTGGAAGAAGCTCGCCGGGCGAAGATAGCCGACGCGAAAGTCACGTTGCAGGATGCGAAGAAGTCTTTGAGTGAAGCACGTGCGCGGGTGCAGAGTCTGGAGTCGGCGCAGAAAAAGGCGAACGCGGAAGTGAAAGAGGCAGAGAAGATTTTGGAGCAGGCGACTGCGGCTTTGAACGATGCAGCGCGGCGCGCGAAGAGCGTCGCCACAGAAGTCGGCGAAGCGACAAAGACAGTTGAAGTCGCGAAGCGCGCGATTGACAAGGCGACAAAAGAACTGGAGTCATTGCTTTCGGAAAAATAAATCAGGAAGGGGAGCAGACAATGGATGAAATAATCAAACGAATAACCGAGAAGACCGGAATCTCAGAAGATCAGGCACGCTCGGCGACGCCGCGGCCAAGGTCGGAAACATATTCGGCGGATCTTAAAGAAGTCTTGCCACGGATTACACGGATGAACACGGCTCGATCCGTGTTTATCTGTGTAATCCGTGGCCTAATTAGTTCTCTTTAATGATCTCGTACGACCGGATACGCGCCGAGTGATCGTAGATACTGGTCACGATCATCAACTCATCTGCTTTTGTTAACTCAACAAACGCTTCCAATTCTCGGCGTGTCGTTTCAGCCGATCCGACAACGGAATACTTCAGCATGCGTGAGGCATGATGCTTCTCGACCGAATTCCAGTAATCATCGATGTTGTCGATCGGTGGCTGGAGCTTACCTCCTGCGCCACGGACAAGGTTGGTGAAGGATTGTTGGACAGTTGTGAATAAACGTCGCGCTTCTTCATCATTATCAGCAGCGATGACATTGACGCCAACCATGGCATATGGATGGTCCAACTGCTTCGACGGTTTGAAGCGCTGGCGGTATATATCAAGCGCCACTAACAGAGCATCAGGCGCGAAGTGTGACGCGAAAGCGTAAGGCAGCCCAAGCTCGGCAGCTAGTTCAGCGCCGAAGGTGCTCGAGCCTAGAATCCAAATCGGAACTTCAGTGCCGGCGCCAGGAACTGCACGCACAGCTTGTCCGGACTTCGCCGGTGCGAGAAATTGCTGCAACTCCAAAACGTCCTGAGGAAAGCTCGCCTCACGCGCCGGATCGCGACGCAGTGCTCGTAACGTTCGCGAATCTGTTCCGGGAGCGCGGCCAAGGCCCAAATCAATTCGGCCAGGGTAAAGCGATTCGAGCGTGCCAAACTGTTCAGCAATCACCATCGGTGAATGATTGGGCAACATGATGCCGCCAGAACCCACGCGGATCGTCTTCGTGCCGCCAGCAAGATAGCCGATGACCACCGAGGTTGCGGCGCTTCCGATGCCGGTCATGTTGTGATGCTCGGCGACCCAGTAGCGCTTGTAACCAAACGCCTCCGCATGTTGTGCAAGGTTAAGACTCTTCCGCAGCGCCTCGCGTGGGGTTTCATCAAGAATCACCGGGACGAGGTCGAGAATGGAGACGGGAACCATGCTTGTACTCTAAACTAAATCCCAGCTTAGTCGAGACAAGATCATTGCACCCAGTCCTTTGCGGAGACGAATGACTGCTCGTCGTAGATAAGCACGATCGTGCCGATTGATAAGTGTTCGCTCATCTCCTTGGCCGCCCACATCGGAATCCGAACGCAGCCATGACTCTGCGGTGAGTGCGGGACTTCAGGGTTACCGTGAATTGCCAGACCGTCGCTGAAGTAATTGGGGTAGTAGAGCAATCCCAGCGGCGACTTTCTCCAGCCTTCAAGCTTGTTGTAGATCTTGAACCGGCCTCGCGGCGTGTAAGCCAAACCGCTCATGAGTTTTTCTTTGTAATGCTTGCCGCTGCCGGTTGACACTGGAAGGATTGTCGTCACTTCGCCATCGTCATCCGTCAATAAGAGAACCTGTCGATCGAGATCGACTTCGACGTGCTTGTAACCTGAGTCTTTCGGGCGTGGTGGAGTTGCGTTGCGGATCGCCTCGAGCTCAGCGCGCGTGAGACGTCCGGTGATCTGCCGTCCTTCCCATTTCTGAAAGGTAACCAGAGCTTGTTGTCTGCTCCCGTATCCCATTTCAGACAGTCGACTCTGTGCTTCCTTGATCTCCGCGCGTTTGAGCGGACCTCCGTCACGTTTCTTTGCAGCTACGTTGATGGACGCTAGCAGGATTAGGAGAAGCGTCCCGACTGCGGCTTTTCTGGCGATGTTCATAAAACAACCTCCCAGCTAATACGCGAAATATTTAGCCACAAAAGCACAAACTATTTCTTCAAGTTTTTGTGCTTTTTGTGCCTTTTTGTGGCTAATCTCCGCGTTGATGGAAGGTTTCCGGTACCAACCCGAGCTGATTGACCTCGCTTTTGAAGACGCGCTGGTCGCGCAAGTGCGAGAACTGCCTTTTCGAGAGTTTGAGTTTCACGGCTACAAAGGCAAGCGGCGAGTTGTTTCGTTTGGCTGGAAGTATGAGTTCTCCGGCGGCGGTGAGCTTCACAAGGCGGACGAGATTCCCGAGTTTCTACTCCCACTCAGATCCGTCGCGGCATCCTTCGCCGAAGTAGAGCCCGACGCTTTCCAGCACGTGCTGGTGACGGAATATGGACCAGGCGCAGGCATCGGCTGGCATCGCGACAAGGCCGTGTTCGGACAGGTCGCTGGCGTCTCTCTACTCGCGCCGTGCACACTGCGGTTCAGGCGGAAGGTGAATACGAAGTGGGAGCGCGTGAATGTTTTTGCAGAGCCACGCTCAGCTTACCATCTCACTGGGCCTGCGCGATCTGAGTGGGAACACAGCATCCTCCGCGTCGATGCATTGCGCTATTCAATCACGTTTCGGACCATGCGCTAATTTTAGCCACAAAAAGGCACAAAACGTTTGCCGGGTTCATGTGTTCGTGGAACCGGCCTTCGCGTTTGAGCTCAAGGGACGATCTGTTTCGTCGGACTTCTTGGTGAAGCCGGAAACGTCCCAACGGCTCTCGACGTTTTTGAAGAGGCGCATGCTTTGGAAGAATCCCCCTGCGCCACCGCCAGCTATTCTTGTTCCTTCTTGTCCGGCGATTCTGGTGCCTTCCTGACCAGCGATCCTTGTTCCTTCCTGGCCCGCGATTCGAGTGCCTTCCTGACCGGCGATCCTCGTGCCCTCCTGGCCCGCGATCTTTGTACTCGCAGTTCCATTACTAGCCGCGGCTGCTCTCGGGCGCTCGTCAAACGCCACGCCAGAGAAGTACCGGTACCTGGCTCCGGCCGGAACGTCTTCCAACGGTGCCTCAAACTTCCGCAGACTGACATGGTAGAGATATTTCTTCAAAAAGTCGGTCCACGACAATCGTTCGCGCTTCACGTCTTTCGCAAACCACAGCGTCTCGTAGTTCTTCCGCGACACTTCATAAGCATCACGCGACCACGGGAAGAAGACCGAAATTCCATTCGAGTACTGGTAACCGCCACCACTAAAGCCACCAAGAATCACCGCCTTCTGAAGCTCTTTCAAAACACCGCGGCATTCTTTTTGTACTCGCTTCAGGACATTCGTATCTTCATCACCACCGAGCTCGTCGGCAATCAGACCACACTCGCGATCGAGCAGCTCACAGAAGTCGCCAAGATCAACATTCTGATCGTACATGTACGACTGACACTTCCAATGCACGTGCAGAATCGCGCGCTCCATTTGTCGATAGATGCGACTCTGCGGATCTTTGAAGCACTGAATCAAAGCTTCTGCGAGCTCGTCGAACACATCAGCCAGGTTATCGAAGCGACCCAGATCCCATGCAGCCATGTCGACCGACACGCCGCCGACAGTATAGGAGTCTTGACTGTGAATGAACTCCTTCACAAACATCTCCGCCACACTGCGCGTGTCGAGATTGCGACATTGTTCACGTCCTAAAGATCCGAGGATCTTCGCGTAGGTCCAACCCGCGCTCGGAACGCTGCCTTCAGACGCAATCATCGTTTTCGCGACCTGGTTGAATTGATATCCGACCTCGAGCATCCCCATGACGCAGCTATCGAAACCGAGGAGGTCGAGCTTCTGACCGAGCAGCGCGTTTTCAACCTTCTGATCGTCTTCGAGCCAGTTATTCGCCTCAGCGAGCTCCTGTAAATTCTTCTTGTTGCTGACGAGTCCCTGCAGCATGTCGTAGAAGTCTGTCATCTTCATCGACCTGCCGGACGTCTCGTCTTTGAACAAGCCGATGTCCTGAAACCCTAGCGAATGTCCGGAAAAGATCAGCGCATACTTCTGCGCGCGGCGTCCGAACGTGATCTCGCCGTCGTTCTCGACCTCGACTTTGTTGACGCACCAGTCGACAAAGTTAAGAATCGATCGCGAATTCGCGGCGTTCTCGTTTTCTTTCTTCGGAACGTGATAGGTCTTGTTCGGAACTTTGTATGACCGGACGTAGCGAGCTTTTCCGGGTTCGGAGAAGTCGCAGTAAAGCGTCGGTATTGCGGGCGAGTTGCCGTCGTAGTAAACGAAAAGATTCGGGCTATCGGCGCCTGACGCCGCCACACCTTTTATCTGCTCCATGGCATAAGCCATGTCCACGGCAAGGTTATTGTCACCCGCCATGTAGATCATGATGGTCCATTCTTTTTGATTCATCTGGGCGTCTCCTTTCACTGATCGCACAGGGAGAGGCTGGGAGTTTGTGCAACAGCTTGTTCTATAGGGTTACGCGTAAAAACGTCGAAAATAGGTCTTACTTATCCACAGATTACGCAGATTTTTTTCATCTGTGTAATCTGTGGATGAACCACTTCTCATCGGAAATCTTTGATCAGGACGATGTCTCTCGTCGCAGAGACGCGGTATGCCGCGATCCTGCCATCACGCGAGATGGAAAAACTGTTAACGAAATCGGATTTGAAGTTAGTTAACTGCTTCGGAGCGCCGTCGTCAAGCGGCGTGCTCCAGACGTTGAAAATTCCTGAGCTATTATCGAGATAAGCTATCGACCGTCCGTCAGGCAGCCACGCAAATGCCAGCGGCTGAACTGAGCGCGGGAGATCGATCGTTTTCACCGGCTCGCCGCCTGCGATGGATACGATCGACAGCTTCGGTTGATTGTTCGTCTGCTCGTCAGCATAGAAATACGCAATCGACTTTCCGTCAGGTGAGATCGATGGCAGTTGAGACGGGCGATTTGTTAGCTGCACCGGCGCTCCGCCATCAAGGCCGACCTTCCAAATCGCCGGTGTGCCCGAGCGTTGCGAGACAAAAATCACTGAGCCATCGCCAGCACAAACCGGATTTGAATCGACGTAGTTACCCTCAGTAAGTTGTTTCAGGTTGTTGCCGTCGAGATCGACACGCCAGATGTTTCGCCCGCCCGCACGATTTGATTGAAAGACGACATAGCGACCATCAGCCGAAACCGTTGGCTCGTGATCGATGAAAGCGTCTGTCGTCAGTTGCTTCGCGTCTGAGCCATCGGCATTCGACATCCAGATGTCCCAGTTTTCTCCCGTCCGACTCGCGTAAACAACTTTCCCGTCAGGAGTCCATGCGACTGTGTCAGGAAGATTAGTCTTCACGATCTGGCGCGCGCGACTCTCATCTTCATTCGGCGCGAGGATCCAGATGCTGCTCGCGTTGACCTGCTGGATCGTGCCGATCGTGCCTGAATCCGCTGTGAGCCCGACGCTGTTTTCTCCGTAACCATTCAAGTCGTTCGTGATTCGTCGCGCCGCACCGTCAGGGTAGGGAAGCAACCACACTTGCGTTCCGATAGATGAGAACTCAGGCTGCGCAGTAATGATCAGTCCGCTTCCGTCTGCGATCCAGAGCACTCGACCGACACTCGCCCATTTCTCAGAACCGATCGCTTCGGGATTTCCGCCTTCGAGCGGAACTTTTACAACTGTCGAATATCCCGGACCGGTACCGTTGAACATGCCGGCCGCAATCAGCTTTCCGTCCGGAGACCATGACGGGCCGGCAGTCGAGAAGCCATTCGGCTGTTTCGCGACCGCGAGCGTCCGCGGTTCTCCGCTGCCATCTGTGTTGGCCACCATCAGCGCCATGTCGTTCTGATTCCGGCGCACGAATGCGAACTGCGATCCGTCGCGCGAGAACCCGACCGGACTGTAAACGCGATCGAGGATTTTTGCGGGCGTGCCACCGAGCACGGGAATGCGATAGAGCGTCGGTACGAACTTGTTCTTTTCGAGCCCCGCGACGTAGTAGATCATCTCGCCGTCAGGCGAAAACGTCGTGCCGAAGTAGGCGCCATTTTCAGGCGGGATGATTCGCACGAGACTACTCGTCGAGATCTGCCGGATCCACAAACTCGCCTGCTGTTTGGAATCGTTGGCAGCGCAGACGACGTACTTGCCATCGGGCGAGATCGAAACCTGGCCGTTGATGTCTTCGCCGTTGATCTTCCCGCCGGTGGTCAGCGCCGTCATCTTTGCGGGCCCGATCTCTTTCGGTCGCGAGAACAGTTTGTAAAACCCGACCGCGCTGATGACGATCAATCCAAGCACAAGCGCTGCGATGGAGAGTTTTGTGTTCCGGCGCGCTTGAATAGAGATTGTTTGCGTGTCTGCAACAGAGCCCGATCGCGTACTCGGAGGCTCACGCAGAGTAGTTTGTTTCGAGTTTCGCGAGATCGACGGTGCGATTGACGAATAAGAGCGACTGAAATCTGACATCGATCCGCCAGACTCAAGCCGCTGCTTCAAGCGCCGCAGCTTGCCGAGCATTTCTCTCGCCGTTTGGGTGCGTTCTTCGCGATCTTTTGTGAGCGCCTCAGCGATGATGTATTCCAACGGCTCCGGTACGTCGGGCGCAAAGTCAGTTACCGGCTGCGGCTCGCGATCCGTAATCGCAACGATGACGTGACTCTTCGAAGCGCCATCGAACGGCGCGCGCATCGTCACCATTTCATATAGCACGACGCCGAGGCTCCAGATATCAGAGCGAGCATCAACTTCGCGTCCGGCGGCCTGTTCCGGCGACATGTAGGTGACGGTGCCCAGCATCGTGCCTGGTTCTGTTTTCGCCAGGGCGACTGTTGTTTCCTCCGGTCCTGACGACAATTCTCCGCGCTCCATCAACTTCGCGAGACCAAAGTCGAGCAGCTTCACGATGCCGTCCTTGCGAACCATGATGTTGTCAGGCTTGATGTCGCGATGGACAATGCCGGCGGCGTGTGCGGCAACGAGTGCGGAAGCGATTTGGATTGCGATATCGAGTATCTCGATCAGCTTCATATCGCGACGCACGTGGTGGCGCAGAGTGATGCCTTCGACGAACTCCGTGGCGATGAAAGTCAGGCCTTCGGCGCGACCGATTTCGTAGACAGTAAGAATGTTCGGATGATTGAGAGCTGACGCGGCTTTCGCTTCGAGAATGAAGCGGTTGAGACGGCTTTGATGAGCGGCGAGCTCCGCGTAGAGAAACTTCAGAGCGACAGGGCGATCCAACTCGGTGTCCTGCGCCCGGTACACCTGACCCATTCCGCCCGCACCGATTTTACTGATGATGCGATAATGGGAAAGCGTAGCTCCGGGGGAAAATTCGGCCACTGGAGTCTTTTTACGTTAGTGCGAGACAGAGCGCAAGTACCCAAAAAGTCGTTTTACAGGATTTCAGATTAGCAAGATTTCATGTAAATCATGTTAATCCTGTAATCCTGTCAAAAACGTGATCAGTCAGATGCCTGTTAACGGAGGAAGGCTAGATGAAGCTGTTGATCTTTATCGTCATAGGAATCGTCGGCGGCGTGCTGGTGATCTTTGGAGTCATGGCGTTGATCGGCTCGATGCTACCGAAAGCGCACGTCGCTTCACGGTCGATTCTGTTGCACCACACTCCGCAGGACGTCTACGGAGTCGTGCGTGACTTCAGCGCAGCGCCGAAATGGCGTGCGGATGTGAAACGAATCGAGGTCGAATCACCAGTTTACTATCGTGAAGAAGGGAAACACGGAACCGTGAACTATGAGTTGGTCGAAGATGTTCCGGCGCAACGGATGGTGACGCGGATCCGCGATACCGATCTCGGCTATTCAGGCCAGTGGACCTACCTGTTCACTCCGGAGAATGGCGGCACACGCGTGACGATTCGCGAAGATGGAGAAGTCTCAAACGTGCTGTTTCGTTTCATGTCGCGCTACGTCTTCGGACAGACGTCGACGATCGATTCGTATCTCACGTCGCTCGCACGGCACTTCGGCGAAGAAGTTGCGCCCGGTAATTAAAACTTTACTTAATTGCACTACCCGTCATAAGATTGCTCGACTCAGCTTAGCCGCGGATTACATCAATAAATACGGAGATCGAGATGTCAGCAACCGCACACCCTGCGCGGATTGGCTCCGCCGATTATGGTTTTTACGACAAGCTGAATACGGTTTGGCATAAACGTGCGCTGAATGCTTTTACGTTCATCGTCCTCGCGCACTGGGCCGAGCATCTGACGCAGGCTTACCAGATTTACGTGCTTGGCTGGCCGCGTCCGCGTGCCGGCGGCGTTCTCGGCCTGTTCTATCCGTGGCTCGTGAGCTCTGAAGTGCTGCACTACGGTTACGCGATCGTGATGCTCATCGGAATTTGGATGCTGAGGAAAGGCTTCACCGGGACCTCGCGTAAATGGTGGACAATCGCGCTCGTGATTCAGTTCTGGCATCACATTGAGCATGCGGTTTTACAGTGGCAGGCGCTGACTCATCACTACTGGCTTGGCTCGCCAGTGCCGATCAGCTTTCTGCAAATGCTGTTTCCGAAGTTTCGCGTCGAAATACATCTCTTCTATAACGCCGTGGTGTTTATGCCGATGGTAGTCGCGATGTACTACCACCTGTTTCCACCAAAGGGAGAAGAGGTTGCGACATGCAGCTGCGCCTTGCATCGAGATGCTATGACGGCAGTCGCTGCGTAGTTATCAATGCCGCAAAAGGCACAAATGCAGTTGGGCTTTTGTGCCTTTTGTGCTTTTTGGTGTCGGGCTTTATAGGTTGTAGAAGCCAGTCGTCGCAGGAAGTCTTCGTCACGCATGAAGTGTTGCCGCAACCTCCGCGCGTGGGCCGAGTGGTCATCGTGTTGCGCGTGACAAGTGCTTCACGAAAGCCGTTAACGGGAGCTCGGATCAGGCTTGAAGGAAACATGTCGCACGCCGGAATGTCACCGGTATTTGTTGATACATTAGAAGTCGCGCCTGGAGATTACCGGGCAAACATGGAGCTCTCGATGGCCGGAGATTGGGTCATCCTCGTTCACCTGACTTTGTCCGACGGCGCGAAGTCGGAGCACCAGTTTGAGATGACTGTACTCAACGCCGAATGACGTCGGTTAACTATGGATGACTCAACACCGAACGCGTTCGCCATTTCAACCAGTACACCGAAGGTGTTTACTAATGTCAGCCCGGGGTTCGAGTCTTCGAGAACCCTGGGTACGCTAAACAAAAAGGTATTCAACCCTAAAAGGGTTCGCCAACCGCCAAACCCTTTCAGGGTTTAAACGAAAATTTATGGTCTACCCCAGGGTTCTCGCAGACTCGAACCCTGGGCTGAAATTGGCGAACACCTTCGGTGTACGGGCTGAAATTGGCGAACGCGTTCGGTTGTACGGGCTGAAATTGGCGAACGCGTTCGGCGCGGGCTGAAATTGGCGAACGCGTTCGGTTGTACGGGCTGACATTGGCGAACGCGTTCGGCGTACGGGCTGAAATTGGCGAACGCGTTCGGCGTACGGTGAATTGGCGAACGCCTTCGGCGTATTAGAAAGATTGCGTCGCACCCATCTGTGCTTCATTCCCAAACCAACTCCAAAACATCATTCGATCTGTTGCGCGTTCCCATCATCGGCAGCCTGCTCAAGCAGCGCCACGCGCGCACACTGCTTCAAATTCCCGTTTTTATTATTAGCGCGGCAATGATCCTGCACGGCTTCTTCGGGCCGCAGCTCGCGCCGATGAACCTTGCTACGACTTTCACGTGGGTACACTTTCGCGGCGCGCTCGTGCTCGTACTCCTCTTCGCGGGAAACTTCTTTTGTCTTGCATGCCCGTTCATGCTCGTCCGCAATCTCGTGCGCAAGTTTGTTCGCCCGGTGCGAAATTGGCCCCGTGCGCTGCGCAACAAGTGGCTGTCGATTTCTCTGTTCGTGACGATGCTTTTTGTTTACGAGTGGCTCGACCTGTGGGCGTCGCCGTGGTGGACCGCGTGGCTGATAGTCACCTACTTCGCCAGTGCACTCGTAATCGACTCGATTTTCAAACACGCAACCTTCTGCAAGTACGTCTGCCCGATTGGCCAGTTTAACTTCGTCGCCGCGACGGCCTCGCCACTCGAAGTCACGGTTCGCGACACGTCTGTCTGCAACAGTTGCACGACGAAAGACTGCATACGTGGCGTACGCGAGACGGCGGCACCGCTGGTTGTAATTCAGCGTGGTTGCGAGCTCGCGCTGTTTCAACCACGCAAGACAGGCAACCTCGATTGCACGTTTTGTCTCGACTGCGTGCAGGCGTGTCCGCACGACAATGTCGGCATAATGAGTCGCGTTCCCGCCGCGGAATTGACTGTGGATCCGGTGCGCTCAGGTATCGGGTTCCTGTCGAAGCGTAAGGATCTCGCAGCGCTCACGATCGTCTTTACCTTCGGCGCACTGCTGAACGCGTTTGGAATGGTGAGTCCTGTTTACGCACTCGAGCAGTGGCTTTCCAAAACCTTCGGGATTCATTATGAGCTGCCGTTACTTGCGTTCATCTTTGCACTGTTCCTGATCCTCGAGCCGCTGATTTTGCTCGACATCGCAGCCTGGCTGACGCGCGTGTGGGGCGGTAGCAGAAAGCCGAAACTGTCGATAGCCATTCGTTACTCGTACTCACTGGCGCCACTCGGCTTCGGAATCTGGCTGGCCCACTTTGGTTTTCATTTTTTCACGGGCTTCTACACTTTTATTCCGGTGGTCCAAACGGCAATTCCTTTTCTCGGCGCGCCGCGCTGGGGCGTGCCCGGTCTCGCGCCGAATGTGGTCCAACTGTTTGAGTTTGGCTTCATTCTTCTTGGACTACTCGGCTCGCTGTTGGTAAGTTACGGCATCGCGACGGCTGAAGAGATCCGCCCGGTACGTGTGTTTATTATCTGGGCCGCATTGTCGTTCATCATCGCGGCCGGAGCGTTTTGGCTGATGTTGCAGCCGATGGAGATGCGCGCAGTTGCGTTGGGCAGCAGTTGAGAATGGTTTGGCGCTTGAAAAAGGATTCTCACGCGGCGGCGCGGCGGCGCAACGTTAGAGGTCCCGTTGCGCCGTCGCGCCGCCGCGTGAGAAATCTGCTGCTGGTGATCGTTTTGCTAATGGCCCAGACCACGAGCGCGCATGAAGGGCCGCCGTTTCCCTTATTCGTAGACCAGAAGGTCGATCGTTACGTCATTTCACTGTGGAGCGATCCGGATGTTGGCGACGCACTGTTCTTTGTGATCGTCAGCGCGCCGGCTCAGCTTCCGCCAGACTTCCAGGTGCAGATCGGCGTGCAACCCGCGAGCGGTCGATTGCCGGAAGCGTTCTATGCGGGTACACGTGAGAGCGTCTCGGGCCAGGTTCAATATCGTGCTCTCGTACACTTCGACGCCGAAGAGCTCTGGCGCGTGCGTGTCCGTTTGCAAAGCTCGGAAGGAACTTCGGAAACAACCGCGACGGTCGAAGCCACGCCGCCGGGTTACGGTCGCTGGGATCTTTTGGTTTATCTCTTACCATTTCTGGCAGTCGGAGTGTTGTGGGCAGTGGCAATCAGGAAGACAAAACGGCGAACTGGAGAAAAGCATGCCTAACAATCGACGCAAACTCATGTGGTTCTCACTCCTCGTGCTCATCGCGATCGTCATGAGCGTGGTGTTGACGCCGGTTTTTCTGATCATGCCGTTCAAGGCGCAAACCTCGCGCATCCTGGAAGTCTCTTACACGATGCGTCGCTGGTCACCAGTCGTGACGGTGCTCGCGTCTCTGCTGATTCTCACGTTAACGATCAAGCTTTGGCTCGGTGGTCGCTGGTGGAGCCGGATCATTCTCGTGCTACTGCTCGTGCCGGTATTTGCCGCGACGTGGCTTGCGCGTCAGAACCATTTTGAGTGGATGTTCAATCCGTTGCCGAATCCAGCCTACGCAAAGGCCAACGAGGTCACGTTTGTAAACGACAACGATCGAGTGTTGTCAGTCACACTCGGGAATGAAGCAGTAGCGTATCCGATTAGATTGGTGGGCTATCACCACGTCGTGCAGGACACGGTTGCCGGCACGCCACTCGTGGCGACTTATTGAACGCTCTGTCACACCGGTCTGGTGTGGGAATCAACAGTCGACGGGCGCGTGCTGCACTTTCATCTCGCAGGCATCAATAACCAGAACTTCATCATGCGCGATGAGGAGACTGGAAGCTGGTGGCAACAGGTCAGCGGCAAAGCGATCCATGGTCCAATGAAAGGCCACCAGCTCAAGAGTGTCTTTCACGATGAGATCTCGTTTGCAATCTGGAAGCGTGAGCAGCCGCAAGGTCGAGTATTGAAGCCGGAGGAACGCATTGCTACGGCAAACATGTATGAAAAGGCCAACTGGGAAGAGCAAGTGGGACGGATGCGTGTGGTGGAGGGAACTGACGTCGACAAACGCCTCGAGCCGCGGACGCTCGTGATGGGTGTTACTGTCGATGGAAAATCAGTGGCGTATCCTTTGTCGGCGTTGCAGAAGCAATGCCCGATCATCGATTTGGTTGGATCGACGGCGATCGTCGTCGCGTTGGGTGAGGATCGTCGATCTGTGCGTGCGTTTGAAAGGACGGTTGAGGGACGGCGGCTCGAGTTTTTTCAGAAAACAGACGGCGGCTTTCAACTGATCGATGCCGAGACTGGCAGCACGTGGAACTTCGAAGGCAAAGCGATCGCCGGACCGTTGGCGGGAAAACAGTTGAAGAAAGTGTTTGTGCTCGAAGATTACTGGTTTGACTGGCACCTCTATCATCCCGACACGCGACTTTACGACCTCAAATAGAAGCACAAGAAGAGTTCAGCCACAAAAAGGCACAAAAAGCGCAAGAGTTGCGGAAGACTATTTCGTGCCTTTTGTGCTTTTTTGTAGTTTATGCAAGCGATTGCTACGGCTGAGATGTCATCCGGCGTCTCGCACGACAAGATCCTCGTGATCTTCGGCGGGTTGTTGCTCGTCATGTTGCTGGCGGCGCTCGATTCAACGATCGTTGCCACAGCACTGCCGACAATCGTCAACGAGCTCGGCGGCCTGGCCCATCTCTCATGGGTCGTCACGGCGTATCTGCTCGCGCAAACAATCGTCACTCCGATCTATGGCAAGCTCGGAGATCTTTATGGGCGCAAGCGTGTGCTTCAGTTTGCGATCGTGATTTTTCTGATCGGCTCGGCGCTGTGTGGTCTGAGTCAAAGCATGATGCACCTGATCCTGTTTCGTGCGATTCAGGGACTCGGCGGCGGCGGACTCATGGTCACTACTCAGGCCGTTGTTGGCGACATTATTCCGCCGAGAGAGCGCGGACGTTACCAGGGCATCTTCGGCGCGGCGTTCGGTGTTGCTTCGATTGCCGGCCCGCTTTTAGGTGGGTACTTCACCAGCAACCTGACGTGGCGCTGGATCTTTTACATCAACTTGCCACTCGGAATTCTTGCCCTCGTTGTGCTGGCCGCGACCCTGCCGGCGCAAAGTTCATTTGTGCGACATGCGGTCGATTACGTTGGCGCAGGACTGTTGGCAATCTCCCTCGCCGCGCTGATCCTTCTAACGGATCTTGGTGGGGTTGTGTACGCGTGGACGTCACCCATAATGATCGCGCTCATCGTTGTGACGATTGTTGGTTTGATACTGTTTGGTTTCGTTGAGCGACGCGCAGCGGAACCGATTCTTCCGTTGAGACTGTTTCGCATCCGAGATGTTTGGGTCACTTCGGCGGTCGGATTGATTATCGGTTTTGCGTTGCTCGGCTCAGTCACGTACCTGCCGCTGTTTCTTCAGATCGTGAAAGGGTTGAGCCCGACGGCTTCTGGTCTGTGGATGATTCCGCTCATGGGCGGCACGCTTTCAATGTCAATCTTCGCCGGGCAGATCGTGAGTCGCACCGGCCGGTACAAGCTCTTTCCGATCGTCGGAACAGCGCTGGTGACGGTGGCGTTGTTTCTGATCTCACGGATGACCGCGGAGACAACAACGTTAACGACAGCAGGCTTCATGCTGCTACTCGGATGTGGTCTGGGCTGCGTCATGCAGGTGCTGATCATCGCGGTGCAAAATGCGGTCGACTATCACGATCTCGGGGTTGCGACTTCGAATGCGATTCTGTTTCGCTTCATCGGCGGATCGCTGGGTACTGCATTGCTTGGCGCCGTGCTCGCCACACAACTAAACGCGACGAAGTCTCTGATCGCGGCGTTGGACACCGTGTTTTCACTCGCCGCTGCGATCGCATTTTTCGGTTTTCTATTGTCACTATTTCTGCCCGAACGGCGACTGAGAGAAACGATTGCCGCAGCCACGGAAGGAGACATCGGTGGCGATATCGGACAGGCGTTCGCAATGCCGCAGGATTTAGATTCACGCGCGCAGGTACTTCGCGGACTCGCTGTGCTCGCGGATCGTGACGTGCGGCGTCGTTACGTCGCTGCGATAGTCGAGCGCGCGGGTGTTGATTTGAGTCCCGGAGCAGCGTGGCTGCTGGTCCAGATCGAGCGCGAGCCAAACGTGAACATTCACGATCTGGGCCGCAAAGGAAAAGCTGATCCGATCAAGCTGCAAGACTCAAAGGCGGAGCTGCTCGATAAATCTTTAGTCGCGCCCACTTCAGCAACTGATGTGTATCAACTCAACGAAGCCGGCTGCGAGATCTACAACTGTTTAGTCGCCGCGCGCCGCGAACATCTTGCGGAGATA
>Ga0208338_1000133_pt1 | contig 18070 bp, 12 predicted proteins | sample ForSoiNitrogNN91_FD_187858 | JGI IMG/M metagenome (GOLD analysis project Ga0208338, IMG submission 187858) | Forest soil microbial communities from Browns Valley, California, USA, that are Nitrogen fertilized - NN91 (SPAdes) | ecosystem: Environmental > Terrestrial > Soil > Temperate forest ...
AGACTTCGTCCCCTACACGTTGACAAATAAAGGTAGTGGGTCGGGCTACATCACTATCACTTCATCTGTGCCACCGCCGCCGGACGGTACACGAGTGACGCTCGCTGATAGGGCAAACATGCCAAAGCTGGTGGTGAAGAAAGGCAGCAGTTTCTTCGAAGCGGTGCATGGCGCGCATCATTACCGGCTGAGTAATTTATGGGTTACGAACAAGCAGGGTGGAACGACCATGCTGTTGCTCAGCAGCAATGGCGAAGATATCGCTCATAAGGACCCGCGCGATCCACAAGTAGATTGGCCGCATGACCTTATCATAGACCACAGCTTTTTTAACCCAGTCGAATGGGACATGTATCCGGAAGCTAATCTGTGCTCGTCCGTCAATACTGCGATCGGCATGGTTGGCATCAACGTAACGATCCGCGACAACGTTATGAAAGGATTCGGCGCTCGTTACGGCAGTGGCGCCGGAGCCGATCAATCAAGCTGTGGTTCGGTGGTTCTCGATGGCGAGTCAGTCATTATCGGCACTGCGCCGGGCCCGATGTTGATCGACAACAATCAGATGGAGGAGTGGTTCGTAGCATTCTTCATCGGCGGTGGCGATCCGGGTTCGATGTACGGCGGCACAGTTCTTTCCAGTCCTATGCCGACGTTGACTTCAGCGACATTGTCAAATGTCAACGGGTTGAAGGTAGGCGACAATATCGCTTTCGAGATGAACGTTGCTTCACCAACTTTCGGAGGTATCACTGTTGCCGCTGGAACTATCACGGGAATAAATGGCAACAACGTGACCTATACCCGTTTGGTTGGTAAGTGGGGCACCACTGATAACTACATTCAAATCCCCGATGGCGCGGCGCGTCCTAAAACGGTGGATGATTCAGGCGGCGTTGCTCCTTGCACTAAGAACTATCTTGGCTTACCAGTGTGGTGTAGCAAGGCCTACTGGAATGGCTACGTGCCGAGCAATATCACCATTACCCACAATTACATCAACAAGCCGAAACGCTGGTACGACAATGTCGGCACGGATGGAAAAGGATTTTTTGAGATCAAGTTATGTGATACGTGTCTGATTGATGGAAACATCTTCGAGGGTAGAACCGGCTTCACGGTTACCGTGCGTAATCAGGGCGGTCGAGCTCCGTGGTCAACCATCCAGAACCTGACAATAAGTAACAACCTGGCGACTCAATTCAGCGCCGGCTTTTACAGTCTATTCTTTGATAACGAGCAGCTATCGGAGGAGTCGAGCAATATTGTTTTTGAAAATAACCTGATGTACGGCGAGTATGATAACTCCAGCCAGTCTGGCTTCAAGCCCCGAGTCTTTATCGGCTCTTACGGAAGTAACGTACGATTTACTCACAATACGGTGCTGCAGTCCGGGCGGATCATGGCTTATGGTAACGCGCCCAGCATGGCCGGTATCGACGAGCTGACCAATTTTGTTTTCAAGGACAATATTGTCGGTTGGGGCACCAACACAGACGTTGGCTATGCTTGTTTTGACGGCGCTAATTCAGTCTGTACGCCGAACTATGTCTGGACGAAGAACGCGATGATCGGCGCGCCTACTGGTCCAATCTCCGAGCAACAGTCGTTAGCTACTTTCCCGGCTGGTAACTGGAATCCTGCGACCATGGCTGACGTTGGGTTCACCAACCCGGGAGCGGGTAACTATAAACTGCTGACGACGAGTCCGTATTACCGAAAGGCAAGTGACGGCAAAGACGTTGGTGTCGATATGGATCAACTGTTGGCCCATCTCAATGGACCGATTCCGATTCCTACGCCGACACCGACTCCGACCGCAACGCCGACACCATCATCAACGCCGACGCCGAACCCGACACCGACACCAACGCCATCATCAACGCCGACGCCGAACCCAACACCGACACCAACACCGACGCCGCAACCTTCGCCCAGTCCAGTAACGAGCATTCCGGCCGGCTCTTCGGTATCGATAGTCAATCGGGCGAATGTGCGAGAGGCGCCGAGTTCGACGTCTACAATAAAATTCATTGCTGAAATCGGATGGAGAGGCACAACAGGACAATGCCAGCAAGACGTGGCGAGCACGAACGTTTATTGTTTCGTCACTTTCGACAATGGCAATAATGGGTATGTGGCGACTCAGTTCTTAAAGGTGGAAGCAGCGCCGCAGCCATCACCGAGCCCCACGCCTACACCAACTCCGGTAGCGACACCAACGCCGACTCCCACACCGGCCACGATTACGGTGAGTGTGACGAGCCCGGCGAACAATTCAACATTCAGTGTCGACGCGACGGTTACGATCAACGCCACTGCGACACCTAAATCCGGCGCTACAGTAGCCAGTGTCACCTTCAAGGCTGGTTCCACAGTGATCGGAACCGACACCGTAGCTCCTTACAGTGTGACATGGAGCGGCATGGCCGCCGGCGCTTACCAGGTGACTGCCGTCGCGAAAGACGCTCAAGGTGTTGACGCTACTTCGAGCCCTGTACAAATCAAAATAAGCAAGGCGCTGAAATCGGTTCGCACTACCAAAAAGAACGCCACGACTCTAGATTCTGCGCTCACTGCTTCTGGTGGATCGTCAGTTGGAGACCAGGCTCTATCCGCCGCTGACTTCGATGCTCTGATTAACGATATTCAGCAGGCTTATCTCGACTTTAATGCCGAACGAGCAATGTTCAGCTCGGCGAAAGGCCTAGATGATTATTTGTTTGCATCGATGTTTCTGATCCGCTCAGGTGCAAGCTTGTCGAAACTGCCGTCACAAAACAGCGCTATAACCGATCGTATGAACAAGCTCGATGCGTATCTGGCTTTCTGCGACGATCTCATGACTAACGGGACCATTTCACAAGCTAGTCTTGATGAGGCTAATCAAGTCAACGCAAAGGTCGGGCTGGCGATGACTCAGCCAAATACTGTTGCTACGACAGGCGACTTGTTGATGCCGGACGGCGTCGGAATGATCCTCGGTTCTTCCTCGACTCCATTCACGAACCTGGTAATGAATGCGCCAAACAACGGCCATTCATTCGAGCTCGGTAACGTCAGCGTCACGATTAAAGGACGCGCGGCCGAGGTGCTTTCTGTGTCACCGAGCAATATCACGTTCAAGGTCCCCAATGATTTAACCGGTGGCCTCGCGGACATCATCGTGACTTCGCGTGGAGGTTACATCTCCTTCAGTACGGGAAATGTCTTTGGGTTGAATCCAACCATCTTTATGAACACTGAAAACTCGGGCGCGGGAGTCTTCCTGAACGCGCTTAACATTCAGTCCGGAACTTTCTCGACCGTGTATCTGGGGCAGCAGCTTATTGGATTGGATACCCGGACGCGTGTTTCGTTCTTCGCAACGGGAATCAGCTCGGCTCTCGTCAACACAGATCTCGGCAACGATGTCTTGCTGGCGAACGGCCAGATGCTGCCGAACCTTGCGGAGTCTGTGAAGGTTGAAGCGCGTATGGGCAATGGTGCGACAGTCATGCTGCCGGTGGAGTATGCCGGTCCGCAGGGCATCTTGTCGGGATTGGATCAGGTCACCGTGATGTTGCCGGCCCAGCTTTCGGGCGCCGGGAATGTTCAGTTGACGGTGATTATCGGTAGCACGCGGAGCAATCCGGTTAACATCGTCGTCCAGTAAGATCGACAATTTTGGATGATCCTTTGAGGGTGGTTCTTCGGAGCCACCCTTTTTTCTTGTGACTCCTCGTGGCTGGTATTAACCTAAGCCGTTTAGTTATGAACATTCTCGGGATATCTGCTTTCTATCACGACAGCGCCGCAGCCTTAGTGCAGGACGGCCTGATTGTGGCAGCGGCTCAGGAAGAACGATTTACGCGACGCAAACACGATGCGGCGTTTCCCGCAAACGCTGTCGCGTATTGTTTGCGCGAGGCGGGCATAACTGCGGCGCAGTTGAGTGCCGTGGTCTTCTACGAGAAACCTTTAGTCAAAGCCGACCGGCTAATCGAAACATATCTAGGGGTGGCGCCGAGTGGTCTTCGCTCGTTTGCCCTCGCGATACCAACGTGGCTGCGGGAGAAGAGCAATATCCCTTCACTCATTCGCCGCCAGATGGGTAAGGAATACGAAGGACCGGTGCTGTTTACCGAGCATCATGAGTCGCACGCTGCGAGTGCCTTCTTTCCTTCACCGTTTAAAGAAGCCGCGATTTTGACGGCGGACGGCGTTGGCGAGTGGGCCACTACGACGATCGGCGCCGGCGAAGATAATCGCATTGAACTGCTGCACGAGATTCGTTTCCCACATTCGCTGGGCATGCTCTACAGCGCGTTCACTTACTACACCGGTTTCAGAGTCAACTCCGGCGAATACAAAGTGATGGGTCTCGCGCCTTACGGTGATCCGAAGTATGTCAACCTAATCTACGACAACTTGCTCGATCTCGGTGAGGACGGATCTTTTTGGTTGAACCCGGAATATTTTAACTATTGCTCGGGCCTGACGATGACGAGCGAGCGTTTCCACAAGCTCTTCGGTGGACCACCGCGTAAGCCCGAGACTCAGCTAACACAGAAAGACATGGATCTCGCGGCGAGCATTCAAGTCGTGACTGAAGAAGCGATGTTGCGAATGGCACGGCGTGCTCATGAGGAAACGGGAAAGACGAATCTTTGTCTGGCTGGAGGCGTCGCGCTCAATTGCGTGGCGAATGGTCGCATTCTGCGTGAAGGTCCTTTCAAGGAGATCTGGATCCAGCCTGCAGCGGGAGATGCAGGTGGAGCACTCGGCGCCGCGCTCGCAGTCTGGCATCAGATGATGGCACGTCCGCGCGACAACCAGGGCCGCGACACAATGCGTGGAGCTCTCCTCGGACCTGAGTACACAGATGCTGAGATCGGTGCGTTTATCGAGAGTGTGGCGGGCGTGTCGGAGCGGCTGCCCGATCTGGCCCTCGCGCGAAAAGTGGCTGAGCTGCTGGCGGCAGGGAAAGTGATCGGTTGGTTTCGGGGCCGGATGGAGTTTGGACCACGCGCCTTGGGTGCACGCAGCATTATTGGTGACGCGCGTAATCCGAAGATGCAGTCGCAGATGAATCTCAAGATCAAGTTTCGTGAAAGCTTTCGACCGTTTGCGCCGTGTGTGCTGCGCGAGCATGCGTCGCAGTGGTTCAATCTGAGTGGCGAGAGTCCGTACATGCAGATTGTGGCCACCGTCCGGGAAGATAAGCGGCTAGCCATACCACTCGACAAGACGTCGTTGTGGGGTATCGATCGATTGAATGTTCAGCGCAGCGTGATCCCGGCGGTTACGCACGTGGATTACAGTGCGCGTATTCAGACTGTTGATGCTGAGCGTCACGGATTGTTCTACACGATGATGGACCAGTTCTACCGGGCCACTGGCTGCCCGGTCATCGTCAACACCAGTTTCAACGTTCGCGGCGAACCGATCGTGTGCTCACCGGATGATGCTTATCGCTGTTTCATGTTTACGCACATCGATGCGCTCGTGATGGGCAATCATCTGCTGCTCAAAGAAACGCAACCACCGATGCGCGGCGCGAGTGAGCATCTCGCGCAGTTTGCGTTGGATTAGTCTCTGCGTACTCTGCGTACTCTGCGCCTCTGTGGTTTAAGTTCACCGCAGAGACGCAGAGAACGCAGAGATTACGCAGAGAAGAAATCAGGACCATGAAGCTAGCGACACTTCCATTTTTCCAACACGTTAAGTGGCAACCCGATGCCAGGGAGTTGCGATGGTTTGCGATCGCGATGCTGATCGGGTTCTTCGTTTTGGGAGCGCTGTCGGTGTGGAAGACGAAGGGTATTGGCACCGGGTCGATTGTTTTGTGGACCATCGGCGTGACTCTTGCGGTAGCCGCCTTCGTACCGAAGCTGGGAAGAATCGCGTATCTCGCGGTTTATTTACCGACAAGCATCATCGGATATGTTGTCAGCAACGTGATGCTCACGTTAATGTTCTTCCTGGTAATTACGCCCCTCGGTATCATCATGAAGCTGATGGGTAAAGATGTTTTGCAGCAGCGCCGGCCGAATCGCACCACTCGGTGGACACCCGTAAAGGAAACTAAAACGGAAGACAGTTATTACCGGCAATTCTGAGAGGGAATATGAACCCATCCGACGAATTCAGGAAGAACCCGGGTTTCTTTCGGGAGCTCCTTCAGTTCATTCGACACAATAAAAAGTGGTACCTCATTCCCATTGTCGTCTCCATTTTGGCGTTGGGTATCCTCATCGCTCTAGGCAGCACCGGAGCCGCGCCTTTCATCTACACACTGTTCTAATACCGGAAAGCATCGCCCTTTGGTCGTTTCTTAGATCTGGCTGATAGATTGTCACGAACGCTAATATGCGCTAAGCTTTCCGCGTTTAACCCGGTTTCGTGAGAAAACTTGCCCTTTTCGAGCGAATCCATCAAGGAATCGGAATGAGTGTCCTGGCCGCAAAGAAACTGTGGCAGAGTCTTGCCCTCAGTTTCGCTATCATCTTTACCTACGCCACTGTCCTGGCGAAGCTCTTCCATGACTGGTGGACTGACGAAAACTATTCCCACGGTCTCTTAATCCCTTTAATTATCGGCTATATCCTTTGGATGCAGCGGGACAAGCTTGCCCGTATTCAGGTCAAGCCCGCGGAACTTTTGGGTGGCGCCGCGGTCGTATTGGGTTTGTTTGGTCTCTGGGCGGGCGTGGCCGGCGCCGAGCTTTACACACAGCGAATCTCACTCATCCTTTTGCTCGCTGGCGTGGTGGTTTATTTCTGGGGTATGGCCCTTTTGAAATTCCTGCTGGTCCCGTTCGGCCTGCTGTTTCTGGCGATGCCGATTCCGTCCATTATCTTTAACAAAATCGCTTTTCCACTACAGTTATTTGCTTCGCGCTGCGCCGTGTGGTCCATGAGCATGCTGGGAATTCCAGTCTTGCGGCAGGGAAACATCATCGAGCTCAAGCCCCTGAACTCCTTTGACACCAAGAAACTCGAGGTCGTTGAAGCGTGCAGCGGCATCCGTTCGCTGATGACACTCGTAACGCTGGCGGTCGTCTTTGCCTATTTCACTCATTCCCCGGGAGATCAGCCGCCTTCAGGCAAACGTTTTGGCTGGCTGAAAGACTATTGGTTCTGGCGCGCGGTCATCATTATCGCTTCGTCAATTCCGATTGCCATTTTGACTAATGCATTCAGAGTGAGTGGCACTGGCGTCCTCGCGCACTATTACGGGACAGAGGTCGCCGACGGTTTTTTCCATTCTTTTTCCGGTTGGGCCGTGTATATCGCCGCTTTTATTCTCCTCTTCGGTATTGGCATGATTCTTGATCGATTTCGACCGGCCCAGCCTGGCGACGATCAGTCAAAAAAGAAAGCTGGGCCTGAAACTGGTGTTTCCATCAGTCCAGTGATCTCGGCCGAGGGCTCTGAGTTATGAAACCTTCGTTGCGTTATGCCGTGTTGCTGGTCCTGATCCTCGCGGCAGGGGTGGTTGTCAACGCCTTGTCCTATCTCGGCGAAGCTCATGTTGAGCGCAAAGAGCTAAAAGACTTTCCCCAAAGCATAGGCGCCTGGAAAAGGATCGGAACAGACGAAATACTTGATAACGAAACACTCAAAGTGCTGAGGGCCAGCGACTACTTGTTGCGTAACTTCCGCAAATCTGACGGCCAGCTTGCCAACCTTTACATCGGCTACTACGCGAGTCAGCGTTCAGGCGCCACGTATCACAGTCCGTTGAACTGTCTTCCCGGTTCCGGTTGGACGCTGAGTGAGCCAGGCAAGGCGACTGTTACCCTTCCTGACGGATCAGGATTCGTCGCTAACAAGTATGTAATCCAGAACGGCGAACATAAGAGCATGATGGTTTACTGGTATCAGGGACGTGGCCGGAATGTCGCCAGCGAGTACTGGGGCAAGGTCTATACGGTATTTGATAGTGTGCGCCTGCGCCGGTCAGATGGCGCGATGGTCCGTGTCACCGTGCCGTTTACTGATTCGGAAGCGGCGGCTGAGAAAACAGCAGTCGAGTTTGCTTCCACTGCATCGGGTGTATTACCTGAATTTGTACCGTAGCGTACGGGGATAATTGGCAGAAAGGATCTATAGTTCAGGAAATCACGATGAATTAAACTTTTTTGAGAGTTGTCTCAGGTTTTGAAGAGATAACGGCATTGCCCGCCGAAATCTTCGAGGGATCTGAAACATAGATTATGGTTGCCGCCTGGATCAAATTTACGAGGCGGCCGTAACGGAGCGAAAAATTAAATGAGAAGTGAGTGCCGAGGTAATACCTTTCATATAAGCGTTTTGTGTCTTATTTTGGCAGCCCTGGTTTCGCTTGCCGGCTGCACCAATCCTGATAAAGCTAAAGCCGAACACGTTGCGAAGGGCGAAGCTTACCTGAAAGATTCGAAATTTCAGGAAGCCAGCCTCGAGTTTCGCAATGCGATACAGATCGACGACAAACTCGCCGTGGCCCACTGGGGTTTAGCGCGCGCGTTTGAAGGACTCGAGCGCTTTCCGGAAATGCTCGACGAACTGCGCAAGACCATCGCTCTCGACAAAGAAAATCTCGACGCGCGCATCAGACTCGGCACGTACTACCTCGCCGGCAGCCGCAATCGCGCAGACATCATCGCTGAAGCGGAACGACTGGCCAAAGAAATCATCGAAAAAGATCCGAAGAACATCGAAGGCCACATCCTGATGGGCAGTGTGCTTTTCACTCAACAGCAGAAGGACAAGGCTTTCGAGGAGTTGAATAAAGCACTCCAGTTGGACACGAGCAGAATTGAGTCGTATCTGAGTCTCGCCAAGTTTCATATCGCCAATAAAGAACCGGAAAAAGCCGAGGTTCTTTACAGACGCGCGATCTCGATCAATCAGAATTCGCCGCTGGCCCACACTGAGTACGGCAAGTTTCTAACGCAGCAGAACCGGCAGGCTGAAGCCGAAGCCGAGCTACGCAAAGGCGTGGAAGTTGGTCCAACCGATCGCAACGCGAGATTTGTCCTCGCGAGTTATTACTACGTGAACAGGCAGCTCGATAAGGCTGAAGAAGCGTACAAGGCGCTCGCAGCGTTTCAGGCGGACAAGCCTGAAAGCCAGGCTGTGCTCGCCGACTTTTATTCGGCAATCGGCCGTAATGACGATGCCGTCAAGATCTACCAGGACATCGTTACCAAGTCGCCGGATTACGTTCAGGGTCGTTACCGGCTCGCCGAAATTATGTTGACCAAGGGCGACCCGCAGGGTGCGACTGCTCAACTCGATGCCGCGTTCAAGAAAGATCAGCACGACCGCCAGGCGCTTCTGCTTCGTGCGCGCATGAAGACACAGCGTGGCCAGCCTGACGATCTCAAGAGCGCGCTCGAAGATCTCAAAGACGTTCTCAGGCAGGAGCCCAACTCGAAACTGGGTCTGTATTTCATGGCCCAGGTGAATTACAACCTCGGAATGATCGATCAGTCGCGTGCGTTTGCGTCCGATCTCGAGAAGAACTATCCCGAATACCTGCCGGCGAAGTTGATGCAATTGCAGCTCACAATGGCTGGGGGTAAGGCGAGTGACTACACGGCCGCAATACCGCTCGCTACTGACTTGCTGGGCCGTGTGGATAAGACGGCTCCGGATCGTGAGAGCTCGCCGCAGATGCTCGCGGAGCTTCGTGAGAAAGCCCTCCTGGTACGCGGCACTGCGCAGCTTCAGTTAAAGAACCTGCCGGCTGCACGCCAGGATTATGAGGCAGCGAAAAATATCGCTCCACAGGATCCGGTTGTTTACAACAGTCTCGCACTCATCGCTTTCGCTGAGAACAAGCCGCAGGATGCATTGACCTCATTCGAAACCGCGCTGAAGGTTGACGCCACTAACTTCGACGCGCTGAACGGTCTCATGACGCTCTATGCGCGGAACAAAGAGTTTGACAAGGCCCAGGCGCGAATCGATCAGGCGCTCGGCTCGTATCCAAACATGGCTTCGCTGCACTACTTGAAAGCGCAGGTGTTTGGTTACCAGCAGAACACACAGATGATGGAAGCGGAATTGAACAAGTCGTTGGAACTCGATGCCAACTACCTGCCGGCTTACTCGGCTCTCGCGGCGCTCTACATCCAGTCGAACCAGCAGGACCGAGCCATCGCGCAGTATCAAAAGGTCATTAGTTTGCGACCGGAAAACGCCACGCCTTACGTCTTGATCGGAATGTTGGAAGATCAGCGAAAGAACTACGACGCTGCGGCTGACAACTACCGCAAGGCTTTGGAGAAGGATCCAAACTCGGTGATCGCCGCGAACAACCTGGCATGGCTTTATGCGTCGACCGGCAAGGGCAATCTCGACGAGGCAGTGCGCCTGGCCCAGTCAGCCGTGCAGAAGAATCCCAACATGGCTGGTTTCATCGATACGCTGGGTTGGGTTTACTACAAGAAGAACCTTCACACCGCGGCAGTCGAGCAGTTGCGCCAGGCAATAAAGATAAACGAAGCCGAGGCGCGCGCGGCGAATGGCTCGCCGAGTGCGGCTTATCACTACCATCTTGGTATGGCTTTGAAAGGAAAAGGCGAGAAGGATGAGTCGCGTCGTGAGTTGCAGACCGCGATCCGACTCGCTGAGAAAGCGCCTTTCGGTGATTTGGAAGAAGCGAAGAAGGCGTTGGCAGAGTTCTAATTTTAGCAGGCGGCTAAAGAGAAACAGAAGGAGTGCGTTATGAGCGTTGATTTTAGACAACGAAGACCCAGTGAATACTTGAAGATTTTGCGACGGCGTATATGGTTCATCATTCTTCCGACGATAGCCATCACGGCCGCTGTTATCTGGGTGGTCTATAAACTACCCGACGTCTACGAGTCGTACACGCTGATTGTTGTCAAACCGTCAACGCTGCCGAACTCAGTAGTGCTGAGTAATAACGACGACAACTTAACGCGCCAGTTGACAGCCATCACTCAGGTGGTCACCAGCCGCAGTTCACTCGAGCCACTCGTTCAGAAATACGATCTCTACAGGGTGGAGCGAATGCGTGGCGAGCCGATGGAAGGCGTTATCGACATGATGCGCTCGGACATCAGGGTGACGCCTAATACGAGCCGGAACGACATCACCAACGGCTTCAACATCAGCTACCGCTACCGGGATCCGAGGACCACTCAGGCCATCGCCTCGGAGCTCGCCGGCAAGTACATCAGCGCCCAAACGAGCGCCGCCTCGTCTTCCGCGTCTGCCGGGCGCACGTTCATGGATAACCAGGTGAACCAGGCACGCGCCGCTCTCGGTGAAGTCGACAAGCAGCTTCTCGATTTCAAGACGGCGCACGTTGGCGAGTTGCCGTCTGAAGCTCAGGCTCTATTCAATCAATTGGCTGGTTTGCGTGAAGAACAGAAAGCGTTGATTGCCGAAGTCGGGCGGCTGCAAGACCGCCGCGCCGCTGCTACTGCGCAGTTGACTACGATCAAGGCAGCCAGAGCGCAACAAATCATTACCTTGGCCGAGGATGTAACCGATCCAAAGACCACCCTCGCTTATTCGCAACTCATAACGCGCAAAGCCGCACTGCAAGGTGATTTGATTCGAATGAAGCAGGAGTTGCGTGAGAAGCATCCGGATGTGTTGGCAAAGCAGAAAGAGATCGATCAGGTCCAGGAGCAAATGGATGGGATGGTCGCGGAGTGGAAAGACAAGATCAAAGACAAAGAAGAGAAACTCAAGAGGAATCCTGACGTTGCTTATGCAGCAGCGGAACAGGAAATCAAGTTGACGGAGGGCGAGATCAAACGTCAGCAAACGCTACTGTCCACGAATGAAACCCAGATCGGTTCGATCATCGAACGAATCAACAAAGTTCCCGGTGTTGAAGTCTCGCTCAGCGCGATCGAACGCGATTACCAGGTTAAGAAAGCAGCGTTGGACGATCTGCTCGTGCAACAACAGAAGATGTCGCTCAATGCCGACGCGATTACCCAACAGCAAGGCGAGGGCATTGAAGTGGTCGACGCTGCTAACTTGCCGTCGAAGCCGGTGGCTCCGAAGCGACTCATGCTTAGCAGTCTCGGAATTGCCGTTGGTATCGGTCTGGGCCTGGTGCTGATCGGTATTTTTGAAGGACCACGCCTGCTCACGATTCAAAACTCCGAAGACGCTCGACACTACACCGGTCTCCCGGTGCTGCTGGCTGTGCCCGAGTTGTTGACACCGCAGGAAGCGCGCGCGGTTCCGCGTCGCCGTAAGTTGTTACTGGCAGCCGGAGTCGTCGCGACGATTGTGAGCATTCCAGCGCTGGCGCTGGCACTCAAGCTCACGCACGTTTTCGATATCCTGATGCAGAGTTCGGGTCGAGGGTAGAACTGGAGGTTAAATAGGTGTACGCAGAATTTTACGGTCTGAAAGAATTACCATTCGCGCTCACTCCCGATCCGCGTTTTATCTACTTCACTCCGTCACACACGGAAGTGATGGCCAACCTGCACTATGGCATTGAAGCGGGCAAGGGGCTTGTGGTGGTGACCGGCGAAGTCGGTACTGGAAAGACGACGATCCTGCGCTGGATGATGGAGCGTCTCGATCGCACGGTGCTCGTCGCTTACATCTTCAATCCACGTTTGTCAGTGCCGGAGTTTTACCAGCACGTTGCGACGTTGCTCGACGTGCAGAAGTGGGAAACGAAATCGGAGTTGTTGCTTGAATTGGGCCGAGCGCTCGAGTCGCGCCACTCACGCGGTTTACGAACCGTGCTGATCGTCGACGAAGCGCAGGGCTTGTCTCCACACGTGCTCGAAGAGATCCGTTTGCTATCGAACTTCGAATCAAACACTGCGAAGCAGTTACAGATCGTTTTGACTGGTCAGCCCGAGCTGCGTGAAGTGCTGAACAATCCGGAGCTGCGACAGTTGAAACAACGCATCGCGCTGCGCTGCGTGATCAAGCCTTTGCCGAACGTTGAAGAGACGGATCGCTACATCACTTCGCGTTTGCTGGTGGCGGGCGCCGAGCGCACTGACGTCTTCACAGCGGAAGCTGTTGATTACATTTTCCGGTGTTCCGACGGCATTCCGCGAAACATCAACAATCTTTGTGACAACGCGCTCCTCGCGGGTTATGCGGCAGGTGACGTGACGATCGGTCGCTCGATTATCGAAGACGTGGCCGACACGTTCGACATGTTGCCGCGCACAGATCGGGGACGAGGACAGACCGGAGAGGAACGCGAAGCTCCCGCACGGATCTTTACCAACGCCGGCCGAGCCGAGCTATGGAACGCGGGAAAGATCACGGGCGATACGGATTGAGATCCATCCACAGATTACACAGATGTCATAAACAATCTGCGTAATCGGCGTAATCTGCGGATACATATTGAGGTGAATCGATGGGAAGAGTTTTTGACGCCATGAGACGACACAGCGTGACCGATAACAACGGTAACGCTGCGAAACCAACAGCAAAATCAGAGCACCACGAAGAGCGCCCGCGCGTTACCGGGCTGCCCTCGGCGGAACAGGTTGAGGAACAGTTGTTGAGCGGTTCCACCATCATGTCTGTTTCGCATAAGACGGTGCAGAGTTCAGCGTCCACTGCGCACACTGCGGATGTACCCGGCGGGTCGGCACTCCCCGGCGGAATTGCTTCGCGTGATGCTGGGGCAACTTTGGGCGCTGCCGAGGCGACGCGCGCCGCGGGATTCGTCACCTTTGACGTTTCTCCGTCGCGCGTCGAACCTCACTTGATTGCTGTTAGCCAGCCACGCTCGGCTTACACCGAGAAATATCGAGAGTTGCGCACGAAGCTGCTCCAGGCTAGCGAGCGTATGCAGATGCGTGCAATCGTCGTCACCAGCGCCGGCGTTGCTGAAGGCAAAACCCTCACCGCACTCAATCTCGCCTGGCTGCTGGCCCAAACTGAAGGCGTCCGCGCACTTATTATCGACAGCGATCTCCGGCGCCCGTGCGCCACTGATTATCTCGGCATCGAGTCGCCGGGCGGACTCTCTGAAGTTCTCGGCGGTCAGCTAAGTCTCGAAGACGCGATCGTTCGTCTCGAACCAGCGGGTCTTCACCTTCTCCCAGGTGGACGTCCTCGCGACGACGTCGCCGAATTGTTATCCGGTCCAAGCTACGCGCGCATCCTCAATGAAGTCCGTCGCATGTTCGACTACATCATCATCGACGCGCCGCCGCTCGGCATCTTCACGGACGCAAGCGTGTTGATGCAACGCGCTGATGGTGGAATTCTGGTGGTCCGGGCCGGTAAGACTCGTTACTCGACAGTCGACAAGCTTTTGGACCAGATGCCGAAAGAGAAACTGCTTGGCGTGGTGTTGAATCGTACTGAGGAACAGCCTGAAGCCGCTTCTTATTACTACGCGCACCGTTATTACAACCGCGACAGAAGAACTACTGAAATGCAACCGCTTCCGTCGGAAAGAGTTGAAGAGGAGGTAGCAACGGTCAATTGAGAGCGTTACGTCTCAATCGACGAACCGCTTTACTGATCATCGCCGAGGCGGCGCTCGTCTACGGCGCGATCATCGGCGCGGTGTACCTGCGCGTCGGCATGGAAGGCGCGCACTTTGAGCTCATTGAAAAGAATGGTTATGGGAAAGCAGCCGTGGCGGGTTTTTTCTGTCTCGCCGCGTTCTACCTTTTCGACCTGTACGACTTTGTAGTGATGAACGACCGGCGCGAGCTGGTGCTGCGACTGATCCAGGCGCTGGGTTTGGCATGGATCGCGCTCGCGTTTTCGTTCTACATGTATCCGAGCTTGATGCTCGGTCGCGGCATCTCGTTGATCGCGCTGCCGCTCGCGCTCGCGTTGATGGTTAGCTGGCGAATCTCGATTCACTGGTTTCTGGGGCATCCCGATTTTGGTGAGCGCATTCTAATCGTCGGCTCCGGTAATCTCGCGGTCGAGGTTGCTCGTGAAGTGTTGAATCGTCCAGACGCCGGTTATCGCATTGTGGGATTCGTCGGCAACGACGCCGAGCTGCTGGGCAAAAGTCTTATCAATCCGCGCGTGATCGGGTTGACCGAGCAACTCGACCAGATCGTCAAGCGTGAGAACATCGATCGCATCGTAGTCGCGATGGGCGAGCGCCGTGGACAACTGCCCACGAACAAGCTTTTGCAGCTCAGTCTTACGGGTGAAGTGAACATCGAAGAGGGTGCTTCATTTTACGAGCGTATTACCGGCCGTGTCTCCCTGAACATGCTTCGTCCATCTTGGCTGATCTTTAGCGGTCGTGGACGACAGAAAAAACTGGCCGGAGTTGCACGTAGCTCGGTGCACTGGTTCGTGGCGCTGGTAGGCTCGATTCTTTCGCTGCCAATCGTGATCGTCACCGCGATACTCATCAAGCTCGAATCGCGTGGTCCGGTCTTTTACAAGCAGGAACGAGTCGGCAAAAACGGGCGCACGTTTGTGCTCGCAAAATTTCGCTCGATGAGAGTTGACGCCGAACAGGACGGCCCGGTTTGGGCCAGCAAAGGCGACTCGCGCACAACGCGCGTGGGACGCATCATTCGCAAGATTCGTGTCGACGAGATTCCGCAGTTCTGGAACATCCTGAAAGGTGAGATGAGCTTCGTCGGCCCAAGGCCGGAGCGCCCGCATTTCGTGTCCCAACTGGCCGAGGAGATTCCTTTTTACGAGCAGCGGCATCTAATCGCACCGGGACTCACGGGCTGGGCCCAGATCAAGTATCCCTACGGCGCGTCAATCGAAGATGCACGACAGAAACTGCAATACGATCTGTTCTACATCAAAAATCATAGCCTGGTGCTTGACGCATACATCATGTTTGACACGATCAAGATCATTCTTTTTGGGCGGGGGGCCCAATAAGTCGGTTGGAGGTTGAGATGACTATCTACACACGAATGGCGCTCGCGATTGCTATGCTGATCGCATTGACTACCGGCATCACCGCTCAGACAGATACGCCGGCGCAAGGCGATACGCAGAAAGCGCGACCGCGAACCACGAGCACCCAGGAGAAGAAGGATCCCCAGAAGACGGGAGAGCGACTCGAGCCCGACGATCCTGCGCGTACGCCTACTGATGTTCCTCCCGACATGCAGGCGAATCGTCAGGAGCAAATCTCGGAAGAAGGGGCTGTTACTCCCATCTACAACAACTTCTTCACGACCTACAAGCTTGGTCCGGAAGACGTCATCTCGGTTGAAGTATTCAACCAGGATCGCTACTCGCGTAAAAACATCATCGTCCCCCCGAGTGGCCGCATTTCGCTTTCGCTGATTCCCGGCGGAGTTTTCGTGAATGGCAAAACGGTCGAAGAAGTGGCCGCGATCATCACGAAGAAATACGACGAGTTCATCATCGATCCGCAGGTTACGGTTTCGCTAGACAAGGCGTCGTCATATCGCTACAGCATTATCGGCGACGTGGGCCAACCCGGTATTCGTCTGATGAGTCATCGCATGACTGTCACCGAGGCGATTGCGGAAGCGGGCGGCGTGCTGAGCACCGGCGACCGGAGCAAGGTTTACGTCCTCCGCCGGCAACCCACCGGTATCATGGCTCCGATCCTCGTCAACGTTTCTGCAATCTATAAAGGCAAAGCTCCTGACACGACCTATCTCGTGCCCGGTGATCAGATCGTCGTGCCCGGTAACAAGATGAAGAAGGTCAGGGAGTGGCTCAGCTTCACCTCAGTGCTCGGCTTCGCACGCATCTTCGGCGTCCCCGTGCCGTAGTCCTTTATCCACAGATTACACAGATTCTGTGTAATCTGTGGATGGCTTTCAAATGATCTCGAGAGTTGCGCTTACATCAGTGTTGCTACTGCTCGCGTCGCCGGCGTTCGGGCAGACCGGCACGTGGGCGCGGCAGCGCACCGGCTCGCTGGCGTGGTTGCACTCAGTTTTCTTTTTCGATCAAAACCGTGGTTGGGCCGCGGGTAGCAAAGGCACGCTCCTCCAAACGTCAGACGGCGGCAACACCTGGAAGCCGCACGGCGCGCCGGGTAAAGACGCCATTCGCGACCTCTACTTTGTCGACGAGCGCAATGGTTGGATGGTCGTCGAGGTAAACGCTTACGAGCTCAAAGACAAAGATCCGCGCGGCTATCTCATGAAGACGACGGACGGCGGCGAGCACTGGACGCGACTCGAGATCAAAGGATTCGATATCGATGCGATTCTCGTGCGCGCGGTGTTCAATCGCAGCGGCCGTGGCTGGACGTTTGGCGAAGCCGGATCGATCTGGGCGACACGCGATAACGGCGATACGTGGATGAAGTTGCAGTCACCAACGCGACGATTATTACTCGGCGGGATCTTCGTCGATGATGAGCGCGGCTGGATCGTCGGCGCGGGCGCGACGATCATTCAAACCTCGGACGGCGGAGAAACGTGGTACCAATCGACACTGCCTCAGGCTGAAAAAACAGTTCGTCTTAATGCCACCTCGTTTATCGACAATCGCAAAGGTTGGGCGGTTGGCAGTGGCGGCATCGTTTACAGCACTGTGAACGGCGGCCGTACCTGGGAGCGACAGCAGTCGACGGTTGACGTCGATCTGTTTGACGTGAAGTTTGTTGACGAGCGCGAAGGTTGGGCGGTGGGCGCGGAAGGAACCATCATTCACACTGTGGATGGCGGCGCGCATTGGACGGGGGAACGCAGCGGCACAGAACACCCGTTAGAGCGCGTGTTCTTCGCCGACAGAAATCACGGTTGGGCGGTCGGGTTTGGCGGGACCGTTGTTTCATATCTTCGTTAATCGTGTAAATCTTGAAATCTTGTAAGACAGCTTTCTCACCATGAAGAAGTTTATTTTTCTTGTCGTCTTCATCACCTTGTTTTCAGTACAGGCGTTCGCCGCTCAGGATGTCGACACGCTGGAAACTGTAAGAACGCAGATCGAGAGCGCCACAAGTGACTCCGATCGCATCAACGCGATCGCCAACTCGAACGCATTTGATCCGGTGGGCTTCTACAATCTCGGCAATGGGCTGACGCGTCTGGGCCACAACGAAGCTGCCATCGCCGCCTATCGCAAAGCCATCACGCAACGCAAAGGTTTTTACTCGCGCGCGCTAAACAACCTTGGCGTCGTGTTGCTTCGCA
>Ga0208338_1000135_pt1 | contig 16962 bp, 14 predicted proteins | sample ForSoiNitrogNN91_FD_187858 | JGI IMG/M metagenome (GOLD analysis project Ga0208338, IMG submission 187858) | Forest soil microbial communities from Browns Valley, California, USA, that are Nitrogen fertilized - NN91 (SPAdes) | ecosystem: Environmental > Terrestrial > Soil > Temperate forest ...
AACTTGGAGCGGAAATCGGCTAGAATCCGTTCCCATTTCAGGTGCCGACTACACCTTATTCAAGCCGTTTTTCTGTCCAACATTTGGGGAGACCCTAAGTGCATGCGCTTGAATGAGCAACGACTGAGTTAATCCGAGTTCTGAAGCCGATATGAAAAACAGACGCCAAAGCTGCATGAACCCTTCCGCAGAAGCGGAGTGAACGCTAACGCTCACTCCGCCTCGGACTCACTGCTTAAATTGGACCACATAGTGTGAGCGGCTCGTTGCCGGTGCCGCCGCAGGTTTGCGCACAACTACTGTTGTAAGGATCGTAAGGATCACAATCCTCATCGTCATATATCCCATCGCCATCGCTGTCAGGCCGGTCTCGGCCCCAGCCCGTCACGTATGCCCAACCCACGATGTTCAGGTAATAACCGTCGTAGGTCTTGTTGGTTACTTTCACCTTGTACATGCCTGAGTAAACGGAGGATAGGTCGGGCAGGTTTACCTGCAACGACGTTCCATTACTGTTTACGGACGTCGCTTCAACCGACCCCATCAGAAAGCCGGTGTTGGTATCGAAGTAATCGACCCGGGGCATGCCGTAAGTAATGTCAAAGCCCTGGCCAGTGATCGTTCCGGACGTCGGAGGACTGTTTAGGTCGACCGACGACGGACTGGCCACGAGACTTTGATTCAAGTTGGTACCGAATCTTACTCGCTGGCGGATCTGACTACAGCTTTCCCCGCCGTACTTCGGAACGCTAAACTTTCCATCCGGTTTGACGTTACCACTGCGCACTGTGGTCTGATCACTGTAAACGATGGTCCAGGGCGCGTTTGGTGGCCCATCATCGTAGTTGCAATCGAAGTATGGGCACCCCTGGAGAAGCAAGACGAGCGAGAGCAAGAGAACTAATTGTATAACTTTCATTATTTCTCACCCCCTTCGCTGAGGTTAAAGAGTTTGTTCACGGAACCTTTGGTGAAGAACAGTTGTGGCGCACATGGGTGCTGCCACCCGCGCGGCCCGTAAGGCCGAACGGAGAGATTTTGTGCCTTCCATTGCTCCCTCGTCTGACGCTCCTCCATTCTCTTCTGCCTTAACTCCTCCGACATGTCGCTGCGCGAATTGGTCAAGGGATCATCCGTCGTCACGGAGTAGGCGATGACAAGTGCCTGCGTTGGTGTTACGCCCTGCGAGCTCGCGTTTCCGAATTGCTCGGGGAGCATCGTGCTAAGCGCACTCACGCGATTGTTAACTTCCCCTTCAATCATCCAGTGCAGTCCGGTTTGCAGGCCGACATCCTTACGGCGGCTCGATTCACGAGCGGCTTGTGCCTGCTGAATGAAGTCTTTCTTGCTCAAGACTCCCCATTTGCCGTCGGCGCGCGAGCGGATTTCGCCGTTTGCGTCGGACGATGCTTCAGTCATCTCCTGAATCTCTTCGTCCGTGATAGTTGCTAAGCGGTCGACGACTGCTGTCGTCATGTCGTCAGTCAACTCGGCGGCAGTGATGTAGTGCGACTTGCCGTTCAGCACGTCCTTCTCGGCCTTCGCGAGCTTCTTCTTCATGTCGTCGGATACCTTCAGTCCGGAGCGCCAGTAGATAAAATCGGCTGCCGAGGCGACTGCTTCATCTGCCTGCTCGGCCCGGGACGCGAACCGGACTTCGCTCCCTACTCCTTTACGCAGTTGTTTTTGTAAGTTCTGTTTATCTGCGGAAGAGGCCGTAGCCGCAAACCTGGACGTTTGCCAAACGGCTACTGCCACGACAACGCAGGCGAAGACTGTCGTAATCGCAATCGATGGTCTTCGTTGTAGACCCTTAATCAAGCTCATGAGATCTCCTTTTGGATAACGGGTGAAGTGATCCCGAAGACAGAAGATGGTCGGGTGAAAACTCTTCGCGATCAGTTGTGAGTGCTAGTGCTGTGAAAGCGATGTGCTACGCGAGGCGCACAGAGTTGACGGTGTTGGACGTCCAGGTGCGAGACAGAGTGAGCACTCCCAGCACTTTGCCGGCTCCTGTTATTCTTTTTGTGAAGGCTTGGACCTTGAGGCTCTCGCCTTTCCAGAGTTCAACTCAAACTCTGGATGAGAAATTCCTTTGCATGTCGGGAGAATGTGTGGACGGCATCATCTTACACGTTATGCAAAGCTTGTCAATTTTTTTAATTTCCTGTGGTTGCAGGTTGTCTCTCATTCCGGAAAAGACCCGCGGCCGAAGAGACATGGTTTGCCAACCGGTTGAACACAGGCAGCCGCAACACTGCACGGTTAGTGGCTCAAGCATTTGGATCAGCAGCCAGATGGCAGCTACCGGAAGGGAGATTGGTGAAGGCAACGAGATCAACGGGAGTGCTGGTCGTGAACTCCTATTCGAGTTTTATGAAGCGCAACGTGACAGCTTCAACGAATCCTATGAGAAGCTTGGTATGGGTACGTATACGGTCGAGGTTGACAGAAGTGATTCACCGTGCGGCCAAGCACGGACATTACCGGCACGTTCGTTGGTGTGCTCTACGATACCGAGGGCACGCTCAAGGATCTCGATAAAAAGCTCAGCGACTCGTCCTATACGCTACCAACTCTATTCAATTTACTAAACGCCGCTCGGACCATTCTTGAAGCTGGAGACTTCTGGCTGCTGCTTTTGGGAGCTGTTTTAGTTCTCGTCTTCAAAGTGGCCGCACCTTTAATGATGGCTGTTGCAATCGATCAGAAGTTGGCCCACAAAGTAACTTACCCGTTTGTCTGGGGCGCAGGCGTGTTGACGTTGATATGGCCTGCGGTGAGCTATTTTATTCGTGCCTTAGCATATCTATTCGGCAACTTGGCGATGGCGCTTGGAGATTCGGAACCGCTCTACAATTGGGATAGCGCGACCATGTATGCGATCAAAAGCAACTTTTGCCTCACCGGTGTATGTGGTGGCGATCGCGACATTCATGATAGCCACTGCGGGCGCCTATGGATCTCACCATATCTCGCCTATCGATGTGAGCTATCACAACAACACAGAACGGATGTCTTAACGATCATCGATTTGTGGTACTCGCAGGAACTAAAGTTGATCTTTGCTCCGCGCCGTAGTAAGGCAAGAAAACTGAAAGGCCGGGACAGCCCGGATCTCGGCCTTTTGGTTTGTTAGGCGAGATAAAATGGGAAAGGCGTCACCATTTCTGACAACGCACCATCTGTGTGAACCGTGGAACGGTCTGGTTTATCATGGGATGATTTTTAGAACGTCAGGTCGCCATAAGTAATGAACAGCTTTGACAAGCGGGCAACGCAGTCGTTAAACGTCTCTACTTCCATACATTGGCCTTCAATCTTCTTGCGGAAGATGATCTGGCTTCCCTTTTGTTCAGCATCTATCGTGAGTGTGACGTCGGGAAATTTGGCTGTTACGTTGAATGGGCCGAATTTGTTTTCCTTAGCGTTATGCATAAACGAAGACTCCTTAAGGTTAGAAGGTCGAGCGCGCGAGGAACAAGCGGCTAAAAATCTCCGCCCTTACTATGTATGTTGAAAACGCAACGGAACGTTTCGGACAAGCAACCTGCCATATCCTAAATTGTGAATCTCAGATTAGGACACTACCGTAGCGGTGTTACGTGATCCAGTGGTTCGTTAGCCGAACTGCACGCCATTTACCGTCAACCTTCTCGAGCACGACCGTGGCGCCTGAATAACCGATCGTGACGTTGGCGTTCGCTTTGGTCCGCTCTGCGTTGACGAATTCGATTTGGGTCACTTGCGGATACGTCTCGAGCTCCCAGCCGCCCCAGTGACCGGGTCTCGCCTCGAAGAACCGCCCGAATAGCGAAAGGATTTGAATCGAATCGCCGACTGGCTGATTCGGCGTTTCCATGACCTGGGTCCACGCGCGGCGCTTCGTTCCGCCAATCGTCGGCAACAGCCGCGCGAGGAGCGATAGCTCATCGGACTTGAGTAAGAGCACGTGATCGAGATCCGGGAATTGCTGATACACGGTGTGCCGACCAACCTCGCCATCCGAAGTCTTCACTTGGACGTCGGCGCGTACCACGATGAAGCGAGGCAGCTTCGCCGGAAACTCGAAGGCATTCCAACCGCTGCCGCTGTAGATCGGCGCATCACCGAGCGGCCGAAACACTACCTGCCGAATCTCCGCGACGTCAGCGTCGATACTCGATGTGGGTGGTTGCTGGTTGAGATCGCGCTGAGTTGTTAACCACGAGTCAAGTGTCTTTCCCATTAGTGCTTCGGCTTCGCTTGATTGTCCTTGTATCAGCTTCAGCGCCGCCTGGGCCAGTGCAGCAGTGGCGACGAAGGAATCAAACGGCTCCTTCGTGATTGCGTCCAAAGCAGCGAGAGCTTTCGCCGGGTCATAATGCGCGCCTTCCACGGCAGCCAGATCGAGGGCCGACTCGAGTTGCGCGCGATGGAGTAGTGATCGCGCGTCAGTCAGCGCTGGCGATCCTCGTTCCTGCTTGAGGAACGTAGTCAGCGTATTAATCGCTTCAGTGAATTGGTTCTGATCGAGTTGCCAGCGTGCGCGCGCCAGCAGTCGGCCCTCGGACTGACGAAGATCCTTGTTGAGAGTGGCTACGCGCGCGGCCAGATCGTCGCGAGTGACGCGTAGCGTGTCAACAACCGGTCCGGTGATCACGCTCGACAGCGGCTCCTGAGGCGAACGAATCGAATACTCGAATCCATAGTCTGCGTCCCAACTATTCAGTGCAGCCTTGGCGGCAGACAGAGAATCATCGAATCGACCTTGCGCAGCGAGCGTGCGCGAAGCAAATGCTTCGCCGAGCACGCGGGCGTACGCGTCGTTAGCAAAGGAGATGGCGGCACGCTTGTAAGCAGCAGAAGCCTTCGGCCAATCCTTCATCTGTTCGTAGCACTCACCTATGCGAAGCGCAGCGACCGGCGCCCATGGGCTCGATGGATAGCGCAAGACAAATTTCTGATACTCCGGCAGCGCACGCCCGTAATCACGCCGGTAATAATCAAACGCAGCCGCGAACGCGAGCGCGTGCCGAGATGCATCGCCGCGATTCGCCGACACCAGCGTCGTCAGTGTCGCCCGTGCCTTGACCGCCATCGATGCTCGACCCGCCTCAGGGCCGGCTGACGACTGGCGCGCGTAGTACTGCGCGCGGAAGAGTCGCACCGAAGCTGGATCTGACGCGGTCTTTTCAAGATCGTCGAGGAATCGTTCGATGCCTCCTTCCCGATCGCCCTTCAATTGGAACAAATTGCCCATCTTGCTAACGATAACGTAGCCGAGACTGTTATCAAGCGATACCAATGCGTTCGGCATTTGCAGATGCGATCGTACGAAGTCAGCGTATGTCTCGATGGTCCTATCAACGTTCCCAGGGGAATATCGTGGTGGAGGCGTATCTGACACGAAGAAGTTGACCAACAGCTCAGGCGCCTTTTCCACCCATTCGCTCCGCGGAAACTTGCCGCTCTCCAACTCCTTAACGATGGCTGCTACGCGCAACAGGCGCTCGGTCGGATCCGAGCCGCGTGGCTCGACGCCGGTGATCGGGACGTTTGTTTGAAGTTGGAAGCCTTCCTGGAAGAGTGCCTTCGCTGCTGCGTTAGTACCGGGATGGTCCTTCGCGAATTGATCCAGATCGGCAATCTGTTTAAGCAACTGCCCGGGATCCGACATGAGCAGGTCAACCTGCGTGAGTAGCGCCGCCTCGGTGCCGTCGTAATCTCGGACGAACTGCTTCAGCCGCTCGGGCCAATTCTGGCGGGCTTGCCGCCCGTCCAACCACTGATCGATTAATAGCAACTCCCGCGCAAGCCGCGCAGCATCTTCACGTGATAGCTGTGAGATGCGAGCGCGCGCGGGTGCGATCGTTTGACGAATCGTCTCGGTGTACGGGCGCGTCTGATCACCCTGAAACGTAAACATCGTTTCGCTAAGGGCATGAAGTGCGGCGATCGTCTGCGCGGCATCGGGGGTCTCGAGTATTCGTTTTAATTCGACCAGCGCCTCGTCGCGCCGTTCGGCGGTCATAAGCTGCTTGAAAGTGTCAACAGAGGCGGAGTCGTGCGCGAGGCGTTGCTTGCTCTGTTTGGCATCTGCGCCTTGACGCAGGTTCCACACGAGCGTTTGGTCGTATGAGGGGAAGTCGAGCCAGGGATCAGACCTGGACGACTGGCCGCAGAGTGACGGCACACTCAGAAACGTAAGGAGTAAAACGCCAACGATCTGGATTCGCCTTGCGTTCAACAAACCGTTACCTTGATATTCTGACACCGGTTGATAATACCCTTAGGAGCGTAATTGGCAAGAATCTGATATCAGACCATACGACATAAAAAATCGCGCCACGGTTAAGCAGCGCGATCTTTATCCTATTCGAAAACGGTCTTCTCTTTTATTCCTTTTCGCGCCGGTAGCAGGTCTCAACGCCCGCATCGTTCAGGCAGATGAAATCCTTGCCGTATTCATCCTTCTTAAAACCGAATTCCAACGACTTCTTCGTCGGGACCTTCGTCTGCGACCGGTTCGAATTCGGGAAGCACGAATACATGTTTTTCCAGACATCGCGCGAGGGGTTCAGAAAGATGGTCGTACCGTCAACCATGTAGCGGCCGTTGATCTCGTTGAATAGGCTCGTTGTGCAGCCGAACATAGTCGACTCCATGTAGCCTACGAATGTGTACGTGCCGTCTGCAGCAAACTTGTAGGAGAACATTTGGCCGCGGTTGTTCTTTGTCTGACCGGTGACGGTGTTGACCTCATTGATCATTCCCAAGCCGCCCGTTTTCCAGTAACCAAGAACCGAACTTTGCGCCGTTGCCGTCACTGCCTGCGATACGATGATCCCCAACACCAATACAAAACCAAGTAGAGTCTTCTGCATAGTTTCTCCTCATCAAATTACTCGATCCACCGAACCGAGCTCGCCATATCAATTAACGCGCACAAACCTATGAAAAAGTATCAAGACATGCCTGGCATTGATTTCAGCGATGGTAGTTCTTTACTCTAAGCCCCGCGTGCACGGTGACGTTGGAGGAAAGCGATGTGGCGTAAAGAAATCGGTTTGATAATCTGCGGACTGGTGGTGGCGTGCTCGGCTTGCAGCCGGTCCAATAACTTACTGCTCGGGCGTGTTGAAGCAACAGTCGGCGGCCATATCGTGGTCGTCACCGATTGCTACCGCACGAGTGTCACGCCGCCGGAAAAGATCAGCGAACTGTCCTACCATTTTGTGCCCTGCCGCGATGCCGATGTCCTGATCCGCAACGAAGAGTTAATCGTCAACGGCAGCTCGTATGGTTTGCTCAAACAGGCCGATGCGGTCACGGTTGATCACGGCAAGGTGTTGATTAATGAAATCGCGATGCCGCCCGTCGCACGCAAATAGAGTCAAAGGATAGGACATGAAACGAAACTTCATAATTTTCTGCATGGGGTGGCTTGCGGTTCTCGCACTCGCGTCTGAAGCTGCGGCCCAGGAGACGAAACTGAAATGGTTGGGCCATGCCGCCTTCTCTATTACCACGCCAAACGGAAAAGTCTTACTCATCGATCCGTGGCTGCGTAATCCATCCAATCCGGAAGGCAAGGACAATAAAGATCCGATCGCCGCTGTTTCAAAAGTCGATTACATCCTGTTGACTCATGGTCATCGCGATCACGTTGGCGATGCGGTTGAGATTGCAAAGAAAACCGGCGCGCTCCTTATTGCTAATCCCGAACTTGCCGGAAATCTCGTGAAGCTCACTGATTTTCCAGCGAAACAAGCGCAGGACAACATCATGCAGATGGGCGGGGAGATTCAGATCGCGGATGGCGAAGTCACTGTGGCAATGACTGAAGCCGTGCACTCCAGCAGCGTCTTCAATCCCAAGGCCGGGCCAAACGAACCTGAGCGCGCTTATGGCGGCAGCCCCGCAGGATTCGTGATCATGATCAGGAATGGTCCCACGATCTATCACACTGGCGACACCGCGTATTTTAAAGACATGGAGATCATAGGTGAGATTTATTCGATCGATGTTGCACTCATAAACATCAGTCAGATGGGCGCAAAACTATCGGCGCGAGCTGCACAATCGGTGCGCGCAAAGCTTGCGGTCCCCATGCACTTCGGAACGTTTCCCGGTCTGCTGCAAACCGCTGACGAGTTCGCTGCAAACCTCAAGCAGGTGAAAGTTCCCGTCTTTCAAATGAAGCCGGGAGACACGGTGACATTTCGCGGAAGACAGATGGTCAGAAGCCGATGATTAGTCCTTTTTATTGAGAACTTCGGCGCACTGCGGTTGAGACACGCCACCAAACGAGCTGTACACGCCGTACCTTCGATAGTTTTTCACGCGCCCGATTAATACTGAGAGGTTCCGGTCGCGCCTGGACGTTCGTCTCAGATATTGAACCAATTCTTTGAGACGATCTCCAGAACTATCGCAGTTAAGATTTCGGAAAACCTTCAGCTTCCCATGTTCGAGTACTACGACCTGGCTATAAGAAAATGGCAGGTCAATTAGGCGAAATGGTAAACGTGACCATCCTTGAAATCTACGCGCTCAAGTAATGAAGTCTGTTTGTTCGAAGGGTGTTCGTCTGAACGTCGAAGCGCCGCACGGCAGCCGCGCCATTGAGTGAGACATATAGATTGTGACATCGTCCGAGAGCGCGAGTTTGTTTGGCTCGCTGCCGATGAAGGTCGAACTCTCCACGATGCCAGTTGTTGGATCGATAGCCTTGATACTATTTCCGCTACTGCCCGCGGTGCTCGGGATACTGGCGTAAATCTTTCCGGTCCGCGAGCTGTACACGAGGTCGTTAGTCGCAAGGGGGATCTGCCTGATGAAATCTGTTGGTCCATCGAAAGGAGTTGGGCCCCGTTCCTGGCCGCTCTCGATGCGGGTGAAAGGGGAGATACAACGATGACAACAAGCAGCAGGAGGGACAGTCTTGCCTCCAGTAAGAGTTATTCATGGGGGGTCTCTTTTCTGGTTCACTCCAGAGATGTTTTGAAGAATTTGCAACTGCTCGGGCCAGTGAGTCAGTGGCAACACGCGTGCAATGACGCGTGACTACTCCAATATAGGTGTTGGGAGATTGGAGTTGGCAGAGAATATCAGTTCTGCTTGTCGCGCGTCAGATTCTTCTCTGTAGCGTACTGTTCAGCTTGAACGCCGAAGGCGTTCGCTAATTTCAGCCCAGCGGTTGGAGCGGAGCGACAACCCTGGTTAACAATTAATGATGCGATCAACCTGAAAGGGTTAGGCAATTGGCGAACCCTTTCAGGGTTAGAACCTTTTAGTGATGGTGCCCAGGGTTCTCGCAAGCTCGAACCCTGGGCTGAAATTAGCGAACGCCTTCGGCGTAATGTGAAATTGAACCCCACTGCGCTCTACAGAGGATATTCAAAGTTCATCGACAAACGTCTATACTGTCAGTGCCTTTTGGAATCGCTGACAAACCAAGACATTTAGATGTTCGAAGATTCAACTGATACAACTCTAATCGAGCCTTACGGTGGGAGATTAGTCGACCTGGTCGCCACATCTGACGATCAACAACAGGCCTTGAGCCGTGCCTCAAGATTACCTGTGGTGCAACTCACGCAGCGGTCCTTATGTGATCTGGAACTGTTATCAACCGGCGCGTTCTCGCCCATCAGCCGCTTTCTTGGCGAACGTGATTACCGTCGCGTGCTTAGTGAGATGCGGCTTGCTGACGGCACCCTGTTCCCAATTCCAATTACACTACCGGTACAACCCGAATCGTGGCTCAAGCTGGACCAGGAAATCGCGCTCGCGGATGATCGCAACAATCTGCTCGCGATAATGCGCGTGGAAGAAATTTATGAGTGGGACCTGGAAACGGAAGCGAAGTCAATCTACGGAACAACAGACGTTCGTCATCCGCTCGTCTCCGAAATGCATTCGTGGGGCAAACTGAACATCTCCGGCCAACTGGAAGTGTTCGCACTACCGCGTCATTACGATTTTCAGAGTCTAAGATTAACTCCCGCACAAGTTCGCCAACGCTTGTTCACACTCGGAAATCGGAACGTCGTCGCGTTTCAAACTCGTAATCCGCTTCATCGCGCGCACGAAGAGCTCACTACGCGCGCGTCTCGACAGATTGATGGAACACTACTGCTGCATCCAGTAATTGGAATGACGAGGCCGGGTGACGTCGATCATTACACGCGCGTGCGATCTTACAAGGTGCTTACCGATCGCTATTACGATCGCAGCCGCACGCTCCTCGCCCTCCTTCCCCTGGCAATGCGGATGGCTGGTCCACGCGAAGCGCTGTGGCATGGAATCATCCGGCGTAATTATGGTGCGAACCACTTTGTCGTCGGCAGAGATCATGCAAGCCCCGGCGTCGATTCAAACAACAAACCTTTCTATGGCCCATACGAAGCGCAGGAGTTGTTTGAAGCAAACGCGGCAGAACTCGGCGTGAGGATGATGCCCTTCCCCGAATTAGTTTATCTACCGGACGAAGAAAGATTTGAAGAGACGACTCGTATCCCACACGGACAACGAACTGCATCACTTTCAGGATCGACTGTGCGTGAGAAATATCTAAACCGCGGTGTGTCGTTGCCGCAGTGGTTCACGCGCCCTGAAGTTGCGCAGGTCTTGGCCCAGGCCCATCCACCGCTGCACCAACAGGGTTTTTGCATCTGGTTCACAGGCTTAAGCGCATCGGGCAAATCGACGACTGCTGAGATCCTGACTGAATTTCTTTTGGAACGCGGCCGTCAGGTGACGCTGCTTGACGGCGATGTCGTGAGGACTCATTTGTCAAAAGGACTCGGCTTCAGCAAAGAAGACCGTGATATCAACATTCGCCGGATCGGCTTTGTTGCTTCCGAGATCGTGCGTCATGGCGGCGCAGTGATTTGTGCGGCGGTGAGTCCATACCGGGCTACGCGAAACGAGTGCCGATCGCTGATCGGAAGTGATCATTTCATTGAAGTCTACGTCAATACGCCGCTCGAAGTCTGTGAGAGCCGCGATCGCAAAGGCATGTACGCGCGCGCACGTACGGGACAAATCACGAACTTCACCGGAATCGACGATCCGTATGAAGTGCCAACGAATCCGGAAATCATTCTCGAAACGATTCATTCATCACCTGAAGCCAATGCGGATCGAATCCTTTCTAATCTGATCACGCGAGGTCTCATTCAGGATTAACGGTATAACCTCCAGGAGCTCACCAAATGACTAAGCTCTCTCCAGTAGTACTGCGCAAACTTACCTGGGCCTTGATCGTCATTCTCTCGTGCAGTTGGACACTGTCAGCCCAACCCGGCCCGAGAGGCGCCGAACAAAAAACCGCCAGCTACTTTGAATCGATCCGAAAGTCACCGCCGAAGCAGATGGCTTTTCTACTAAAGATGCCGAAGGGCGCCGATCTGCACAATCATCTTTCCGGCTCGATCTACGCCGAGCGTTACATCGAATGGGCGGCGGAAAAAGGTTTGTGCATCAACACCGCTACTATGTTCCTCGCCGTTCCGGCATCACCATCCCAGTGCGCTCTCAATCAGGCGGCTGCGAGTACCGCCCTCACGAATTCAGTACTGTACCGGCAAATGATCGATGCGTGGTCCATGCGCAACTGGCAGCTAGCCGGACAAAGCGGGCACGATCACTTCTTCGATGCTTTTGGCAGGTTTGGACCAGCTACCTATAACAACAGTGGCCGCATGCTCGCCGAGGCGGTGAAGAGCGCGGCGCGCGGCAAGGTTTCTTATGTCGAGCTGATGTTGACTCCGGATGGTACGCCGACGGGCGTGGCTTCCAGTCAAATCGGAGAGAAAGTCGGATGGGATGGAAACTTCGAAGGGACGCTGAGCAAGCTGAAAGCTAATGGAATCGAGAGTGCCGCCGCCATCGGCATCAAGAATCTCCAGGACATGGAGACTGAAAAGAATCAACTCTTGAAGTGCGGCACGCCGCAAGCAGATGCGGGCTGCGCAGTTACGATTCGCTATGTCGCGCAGGTATCGCGAAACAGCTCGCCGGGTCAGGTCTATGCGCAGATGGTGACCGGTCTTGCCCTCGCGAACGATCCGCAGTCAAGAGTCGTGGCTACGAATCTGGTCCAGGGTGAAGACGGTCTCAACTCGATGCTGAATTTCTCGTTGCATATGCAGATGTTGAAGTTTCTGCGACCGCTTTATCCGCGAGCGAAGGTCACGTTGCATGCCGGTGAGCTTGCTCCCGGGCTGGTGCCGCCTGACGGTTTGCTGTTTCACATTCGCGAGTCAGTGATGGTTGCCGGGGCTGAACGTATCGGACACGGCGTTGACATCATGCATGAGACCGATGCCTTTGAGCTTTTGAAGGAGATGGCGCGGCGTAACGTGATGGTGGAGATCTGCTTGTCGAGCAACGATCTGATTCTCGGGATCTCTGGTTCCCGGCATCCGCTGGCCACTTACCTCGAGTATGGCGTGCCTGTGGCGCTGGCCACGGATGATGAAGGGGTGGCTCGTTCTGAGATCTCGATGGAATTCCTGAAAGCCGCTGAGGATCAGGGTCTGGGATATCTCCAACTAAAAACCATGGCGCGCAACAGTCTTCAGTATTCCTTTGTTGCGGGAGAGAGTTTGTGGAGCGATGGTCGAAAGTTCGTTCCGGTGGCCCAGTGCGCGCGTGATGTTGAGGAAATGAAACTCACGTCAAACACTTGCCGGCAGTTTTTAGCGACCAACGAGAAGAGCAAACTTCAATGGCAACTCGAGCAGGATTTCCATGCGTTCGAGCTGAAATAGGTCTTCACGCAAAGACGCAAAGAACACAAAGGCGGGTCAAGTGCTTAGATCGCGTCCGCGTCTTTGAGCCGCCTTTGCGCCTTTGCGTTCTTTGCGTGAAACCTATAATTTGATTCTCAGGCGTGCTGGACGCGGCCGCCGCCTTTGTTCAGGTGCGTGATTAGTTCCTGCGCGATGATGCGCGTGAGTAACGACTGTGAGGTGTTGAGAAAGAAGTGATCGCCCGGCAGCATCTGCGCGCGAAATGATCCGCGCGTGTGCTCGCTCCACGCTTCCACCTTTTCCCGCGGCACCATCTCGTCTTTTAGACCACCAAACGCACGAATCGGACATTCGAGTGGCGGACCAGGAACATGCTCGTAAGTCTGCGAGGCTTTGAAGTCAGCGCGAATGATCGGCATCATGAGCTGCATCAACTCCGCATTATCGAGAACTTCTCCCGGCGTCCCTTGTAGACGCCGCAACTCAGCAAGGAATTCGTCCTCCGGCAGATCGTAGGTAAGCACATCAAACAATCTCACGTGCGGAGCACTGCTGCCCGAGACGAACAGCTCAAACGGTCCCGGCTTTTGCTCTCGCTGCAGACGCCGCGCAAACTCGTAGCTCACCAGCGCGCCCATGCTATGACCAAAGAAAGCGAACGGCTTCTTCAGCAGCGGCTGCAGATCCGGATAAATCCCATTCATGATCTGCACCACATCTTCGCCCAGACGCTCAGCGAGTCGACTCCCCCGGCCCGCATATTGAACCGCACACACTTCGATCTCGGCGGGAAGAAATTGTGCCCAGTTACGAAAGACTGCCGCGGTTCCACCAGCATAAGCAAAACAGAACAGACGCATGCGCGACTGAGGATTAGGCTTCGGATAAATCACGCATGATTTGACAGCAGTGGGAGTGCTCATCAGTTGTTGCCGGCAGCGGCCGCTTCCATCTTCTTTCTCAAGCTGAGTGGACGCATGTCTGTCCAAACTTCCTTGATGTATTCAAGACATTCAGCCTTCGGGCCTGACTTGCCGGCGTCAGTCCAACCAAGTGGATTATCGCGATCGGCGGGCCATATTGAATACTGTTCTTCGTGATTCATCACGACCTTGTAGATGGTGGTATCTTCCGCATCGTCTCTCATTATTTCATCCCTCCGTTCGATAGATTAAGCCACAAAAGGGCACCGCGTAGTCAAGATTGAGACTACGTCCTCACTTCTTTCAAGAATTGATTTAGCTCTTTGTGCACGATTCGAAAACATTCACATGACTGTTCCTCGAGCCGGCGGCGATCGACAATCAGAATCTTGCCGCGACTATAACGAATCAATCCAGCTCTCTGCAGCGCGCCCGCAGCCATCGTAACACCAGTGCGCGGCACGCCCAGCGCATGTGAAATGATCTCCTGCGTAAGATTCAAACTCTCTGTGTTCAAACGATCCTGGGCCATCAACAACCAGCGACCGAGCGCTTTTTCAACCGTGTGAAAACGATGGCACAAAGCTGATTGCGAAATCTCCGCGATCAATACATTGAGATAGCGAAGTATTAACTCGTGCAGCGCTTCGCCCTTATCAAACTCGTGCTGCAAATCTTCGGCTCTGATCCGGTAAGCTTCGGTTTCAGTTTGAACAGTGACTTCGTAAGGGATCATCCTGTTTTTCAAAATCACTGGCAGACCGACGATGCCTTCGTTCCCAACCATTGCCACTTCAACAGTCGAACCCGTTGCCGTAGTTGATAGCAAAGACATCAAGCCGGTTATGGGGAAGTACACATACCGGATCTGATCGCCGGTTATGTAAACTACTTCATCTCTCTCCAGGCGAACCTGCGTGAGATGTGGGGTTAATCGATCAAACTCTTCTCGTGGAAGAGCAGCGAGAATTTTGTTTCCAATTGCAACCTGTTGCGCAACACCAAGCATCGCTCACCTCTTAATCGCACCTTCGGCGAGTTTAGTTACTGGGCGCTTAACTGGGACGTCGGGAAGTTGTTGAGTGTTCGGGAGTGCAGCGGAGTATCGTACTTTTAAAACGGCATGTCAACCACTTCGTGGCGTTCCGCCCTAGACTTTAGCCACAGTTCAAATGCGCTATTGGGAAGATTGACCCGGCGCCACTGCGCTCTCCTCTGTAACCCGATCCCATTCTTCGTAGAGGGTACGAAGTAAATTTTCGGTTTGGTGATATTCGTTGTTGAGGGCAATCAGCTTATCAGGATCGCGAGCGACTTCAGACGTACCCATCTGCTCCGAAATCTCGTTGAGACGTTGCTCGGCGCGCGCAATGTCACTCTCGACAAGCTCCATTGTTCGCGTTTCCTTCTTTTTTTTGACAACTTTAACGCCAGGTTTTTTTGGCGCGGGCGGCGCCGGCTTCTTTGCTGGTCGCGGCTCTTCCTGTCGCACAACAGGAGGAGCAACAGTCACGAGATTTTCTTCGGAGATCATCTTCACTGTGGGCGCAGCTTCACGCAAACCGAGTTTCCAGTCGTGATACTCGGTGTAATCACCATCGTAATGTTCTGCGTTCCCGGCGCCGTCTAGCGCGAGTATCTGTGTCGCCACACGATCGAGGAAGTAGCGGTCGTGACTGATCGTGACGATCGTTCCCTCATACGCTGACAATGCTTCTTCAAGCGCTTCACGTGAAGGAATGTCGAGGTGGTTTGTCGGCTCGTCGAGTACGAGCACGTTCACGCGCGAGTAGATCAACTTTGCGAGGGCGAGTCGTCCCTTCTCGCCTCCGGAAAGATCCTGCACGTGTTTGTAGACGTCGTCGCCGGTAAATAAAAACTTCGCGAGAAACGAGCGTAGCTCACCGGCGGTTGCACTCGCAGGCGCAACACGTCGCAATTCCATTATGATTTCATTGCGGTCATCGAGATCGTCGAGCTGCTGCGCGTAGTAACCGATCTGAACCTTCGTGCCCCAGCGCACTTCACCACTGAGCGGCGCGAGCTTGTTCAAAATCGTCTTCAGAAACGTCGTCTTGCCGGAGCCGTTTGGCCCGATGATGCCGAGGCATTCGCCGCGGCGCAGTATGAATGCGATATCGCGCGCCAGCAGATTATTTTCATAACCGATCGAAAGCTGGTTGACAGTCAGCACATGATTGCCGGTTCGCTCGATTGCGCCGAGGCGAAAGTCTCCGGACGATTGATCGTGACGCACTGCGTCGATGCGCTCGAGTTTCTCAAGCATCTTGCGACGCGATTTCGCTTGCTTCGTTTTTTGCCCGGCGATGTTGCGGCGAATGAACTCTTGCGTCTTCGCGATCAACTGCTGCTGGTTGTCGTAAGCACGTTGCTGGGCTTCACGACGCTCTTCACGCTCGACGAGGTAGTCAGAGTAATTGCCGGTGTAGCTTGCAGCACGTCCGTTCTCGAGCTCGATGATGCGGCGACACGAACGATCGAGGAAGTAACGATCGTGGCTGATAATCACTAGCCCGGCCGGATAGGTTTGAAGAAACTCTTCCAGCCACTCGACTGCGTTCACGTCGAGATGGTTCGTCGGCTCGTCAAGTAACAAAACATCGGGCGCGGCGAGTAATAGACAGGCAAGTCCGAGACGATTCTGCTGCCCGCCGGAAAGCTTCTCGGTTTCCATCGACCACATGTCGCGATCGAAACCGAGACCCTGAAGGATCGACTCTGCTTTGGCTGCGTATTCGAAGCCTCCCTCGTGCTCAAACTCCTGTTGCAAATCGCTGTAGCGCTCGAGGATCTTTTCCAGATCGTCACCAGCGTCTGCCATGCGATGCTCCAGCTCGTGCATCTCGTGCTCGATCTGTTGCAGACGGCCAAACGCAGCGAGTGCCGATTCGTGGACGGTTGAGCCCGGCTTGAAGTGAACGTGCTGGTCCAACAGGCCGAGTTTCACTCCGCGCGCACGCACGACATCACCACGATCTGCTGTCTCATCGCCTCTGACGAGACGGAAGATCGTGCTCTTGCCGGCGCCGTTACGACCGACGAGCCCGACATGCTCGCCGGGATTCACCTGCAGCGTAGCGCCGCGCAGCACATCCTGAGTGCCGTAGGATTTATAAACTTCTGAGAGACGAAACAACATGAGATCAGCAGCGGGGGCAAGCCCCTCTTCCTGACTTGTTCTTTTCCAAAGCGCTCAATGGAATGAACAAGTCAGGAAGAGGGGCTCGCCGGGATTCACTTGCAGCGTAGCGCCGCGCAGCACATCCTGAGTGCCG
>Ga0208338_1000136_pt1 | contig 16625 bp, 14 predicted proteins | sample ForSoiNitrogNN91_FD_187858 | JGI IMG/M metagenome (GOLD analysis project Ga0208338, IMG submission 187858) | Forest soil microbial communities from Browns Valley, California, USA, that are Nitrogen fertilized - NN91 (SPAdes) | ecosystem: Environmental > Terrestrial > Soil > Temperate forest ...
CTCGGTGTGAACCTGCCGCAGAACCAAACGCGCAACACCTACCAGATCCAGGACAACGTCTCTTACACAAACGGAAATCACGCCTGGAAGTTTGGCGCTGACATTCGTCGTAACCAGCTTCACCAGCTCTTCAAACCAACGACGCGCGGACTGCTCGAGTATGCTTCGCTCGACTTCCTCGTGAAAGATCTGGCGACGCGCGCAAACATCAACAAAGACTTGCCAGGCACCGCCGCGGTGCTTCACTCCGATTGGCACGACTTCTTTTTCTTCGGCCAGGATGAGTGGAGAATTAAATCCAACTTCACCCTGACGCTCGGACTACGTTACGAAAACGCGGGCCAGCCAATCGGCGATCTGGTTGATTACAATCAGCCGGTGCTCGCGAACTTCAATAACGACCCGCGTTTCGTCGTGCGTCCGATACCAGGCAGAGACAACAACAATTGGCAGCCGCGACTCGGATTCAACTGGAACCCACAAACACGCAGCAGCGGTTTGTTGGGTTGGTTGACCGGTGGCGATAAGCTCGTGCTGCGCGGCGGTTACACGCGCACTCACGACTACGCTTACACAAACATACTGCTCAACATCTGGAGCTCGTTCCCGTTTGTGGCGGCGGTGTCGTCTTTCCCAACGACCACAGCAAGACCGATCGGTGGAAATCCTAATGGGAGTAATGATGCCACTGTAATCCCGAATGCATTTACAGTGCTTCAAAATCCGCCGTTCAATCCAAACACAGTCAATCGGACGATCGTGGACGAGAATTTCCACATGCCGCTTTATGACTCCGTTAGTTTGGAAGTGCAACGCGAGTTCACGCGCGATCTCGTATTACGCGTGGGTTACGTTGGCACAAAGGGAACGGGTTTGTTTGAGTCGGTGGATGCCAATCCGGCGGTTATCGGCTGTACTAATGCGAGCGCCGCGAACCAATTCTGCCGCTCGATACCAAACCAGGGACCAACGCGTTTGCGCACGAACTCCGGTATGTCGATCTACCATTCGTTGCAGACGAGTCTCGAAAAGCGTTTGAGCCGTGGATTCAGTGCGGGACTGCACTACACCTACAGCTCATTCATCGACACGATGTCGGAGATCTTCAACGTGTCGTCAGGTGAGATCGCTGTAGCGCAGGACTCGTACAACCGTGCGGCGGATCGCGCGCGATCTAGTTTTGATCGTCCGCATCGTATCGCCGGAAACTTCGTTTACGAGTTGCCGTGGTTCCAGGATCAGAAGGGTGCCAAGGGCCTTGTGCTGGGTGGCTGGCAGTTCAACTCGCAGTTTTCGCTGCAGAGTGGCTCGCCGTTCACGCCGCTGAATGGCTCGGATCCGGCAGGCACGCTCGCGAGTATTTCAGCGCTGGTCGGCAATGCAATCAGACCAAACCTGAATACGACGCTCGATCTGTCGTCGATGAGTGTTGAGGAAATACTGCAGGCCGGCGGACGCTCGTTGTTCCGCCCGATCACGGCCGCGCAGCGTGTTGGCAATGCAGGACGAAACATCCTGCGCTCCGATGGAATCAACAACATCGATTTCGGTATTTTGAAGAACACGCGGGTTGGTGAGAATCAACGCTTGCAGCTTCGCGCTGACTTCTTCAATTTCACTAACTCTCGAGATTTCGGTATTCCGAACTCGACCGTTACGTCAAGTAACTTCCTGAACCAGTGGGGGACGGACGGCGGCAATCGTCGTATCATTGTCGGCGTACGTTATGTGTTCTAAGAGGTAAGAATGAACCAGCCACGGATAACACGGATTACACGGATTTTTTCTGCCGTGTTATCCGTGTTTGTCTGTGGCTTAATTACGTCTTCACTCGTATTCGCGCAGGACCCGAGTGGTGTTGAAGTAGTTAAATCAAGCTGGGGCAAGGTTCGCATCGGTTGGGAGCGCGATCCGTTCAGTGGTCCACTCGAAAACTTCGACGAGATGCGCTCGCGTGCGCGCAACGAAAGACGCGTCGCTCAAGGCGGCGGTGAGCGTGCGAAGCGCGACGCGAAAGCCGATGAAGCAAACATCTCGAAGATACGTGAGAAGAATCCGTCCCAGTACTATTTCATCTACAAGACTAAGTTCAAAAACAATCACACTGCCGCGATCACTCAGATCGACTGGGACTACGTCTTCTACGAGCGCGACACGGAAAACGAGCTCGGGCGACAGCAATTCACGAGCGACGAACACGTCGCATCAGGCAAAACAAAAGAGCTAACCGTCACCATCACCTCACCTCCCACACGCACGGTCAGCGTCACCTCCCTCAACCTCGAAGAGCACAACCGTTTCACCGAAAAAATCATCCTGATCCGTATCCAATACGCCGACGGCCGCGTCTGGCAAGCGCCTGAATGAACAGCGGGGGCAAGCCCCTCTTCCTGACTTGTTCTATTCTAAGTATTTCAGTTCCATTGAAAATCTGTTCTATGCTGCTTGTTCCTGAATCCTTTATGGAACTGAGTTACTGGGAATAGAACAAGTCAGGAAGAGGGGCTTGCCCCCGCTGTTAATCCAGAGTATCTTCTTTGCCTGTCAAGCTTACTCACAAGCTTTCCTCATGACTAAAAAGTGGTCCAACCTGAATCTTCCTGGCGCTCTGCATTTCGTCACCGGCAATGTACTGCACCGGATCCCCATCTTTAGACAAGACCAATGCTGCGAAGCATTCCTTGCAGCTTGTTCAACTCTCTTACATGACTGGCCCTGTAAGCTGATTTCTTATGTTCTCATGCCGGATCATTTTCACCTCATACTCAATCCGCGTGATGGCGATATCACAGGATTCACGGGCGCGCTGAAAAGTATTGCAGCAGGAAGAATCATTGAGATAACTGAAGACAAGCGATTTCGGCAACGAGACGGCTTTACGCACCAAGTTTGGCAAGACAGCTTCAAAGCCCTGCCACTATGGAGCTCCTGGATGATCTGGCAAAAGATCGATTACATTCATGCTAATCCGGTTAAGGCGCGATTAGTTAGCTCCGCCAGGGATTACCGTTGGACCAGCTTTAGAGATTTCTACTTCAATTCTGGCGAGCCATTATCTGTGGATCATGATTGGTTTTGGCCTGATGATTCTGAGAAACTGAAAAGAGCAATGAAAGATTTAGGCTGGTCTTCAGGGATACAGACAAAATAAATGAACAGCGGGGGCAAGCCCCTCTTCCTGACTTGTTCTATTCTAAGTCTTTCAGTTCCATTAGAAGGATTCAGGCAACTAAGCTAGAACAAGTCAGGAAGAGGGGCTTGCCCCCGCTGTTCAGGAGACAATTAATGATAAAAAATGGTGTGCTTGCGGTGATGTTTGCATTTTTAATTATCACTCAAACGCCGACACTCGCAGACATCTCGTGGATCGCTGGGGCGTGGCAGAGTGAGCCTGGCGGAAGACGACAGATTGAGGAGCATTGGACCAACGTGGCGGGCGCGTCAATGCTTGGGATGAGCCGGACGGTGGCGGGTGATAAGACGGTTGAGTTTGAGTACCTGCGCATCGAGCAACGCGCCGATGGGATCTATTACGTTGCTCATCCGAAGGCGCGCTGCCCCGGCACCGACTTCAAACTGACACGCGCCACAGCAACGGAAGCGGTCTTCGAAAACCCACAGCACGACTTCCCAAAACGAATCATCTATCGCAAAACCGGCGACGATGCTTTGACTGCGTCGATCGACGGCGGTGAAGGCACAAAAGCAATGTCCTACGCGTACCGCCGAATCAAATAACCAAATCCGCGTCTTTTAATCCGCGTTAATCCGCGTCGTCGTTTTATCCGTGTACTCCGTCGCGCTTAAACTCGCCTGCGCTGCGGCCAGACGCGCCACCGGAACGCGAAACGGCGAACAGCTCACGTAATCGAGACCAATCTCATTACAGAACGCGATCGACTGCGGATCGCCGCCGTGCTCGCCGCAAATACCCACTTTGAGCTGCGGCTTCACACTACGCCCGCGCTCGGCGCCCATTCTGACGAGTTGGCCCACACCGTCGCGATCGAGCACCTGGAACGGATCGTCTTTCATGATCTTTCGATCGATGTAGTTCGGCAGAAAACGGCTCGAGTCGTCGCGACTCAATCCAAAAGTCGTCTGCGTAAGATCATTTGTGCCGAACGAGAAGAACTGTGCGTGTTGCGCGATTCGATCGGCCATCAACGCCGCGCGCGGCAATTCGATCATCGTCCCGACCATGTATTCGATCGTCATGCCGTTCTCGCCCATCACCTGTCGCGCGACTTCGTGAATCAAGTCCGCCTGTTGATGAAGCTCTTCACTCAACGAAACGAGTGGCACCATGATCTCGAGCTCGACTTTCTTACGCTCGCCCTGCACCTGGCACGCCGCTTCGAAGATCGCCTTACACTGCATCCGCGTCACTTCCGGAAACATGAGACCGAGACGACAGCCACGGAAGCCGAGCATCGGATTCGCCTCACGAATACGATTCACCTGTCGCAGCAACGCGCGCTTGTGATCGATCTCGTCGAGCACGTGGTCCATGTCGTTCAGCGAGCCTGCGACTTTCAGTTTCATCTTCAGCTCGGCGAGCTCGGTCAGCAGCTCTTCAGCATTCGGCAGAAACTCATGCAGCGGCGGATCGAGCAGACGAATCGTGACTGGCAGTCCAGCCATCTCACGAAAGATGCCGATGAAATCGCCACGCTGAAGCGGCAACAACTTCTCGAGTGCTTTTTCGCGCGCGCCGACGCCCTCCGAGAGAATCATCTCGCGCATCGCGGCGAGGCGTTGATCGCCGAAGAACATGTGCTCCGTGCGACAAAGCCCGATACCTTCAGCGCCAAATGAACGCGCGGTCTTCGCGTCGAGCGGCGTGTCAGCATTCGCGCGCACACGCAGCCGACGGAATTGATCGGCCCACGTCATTAGCTTGTAAAAATCGGTGCCGAGCTGTGGTTGAATCGTCGGCACCTTGCCGAGAAACACACGTCCGGTCGAGCCATCAACCGTGATCCATTCGCCTTTCGGAACGACAGTGCCATCGACAGTGAACTGCTGCTGGCTGTAATCGATATTCAACGCCTGCGCGCCGCTGACGCACGTCTTGCCCATGCCGCGCGCGACAACCGCGGCGTGACTCGTCATGCCACCACGTGCGGTAACGATCGCCTGCGCGGCCACCATCCCGTGAAAGTCGTCGGGACTCGTCTCCTGTCGCACGAGCACGACCTGCGCGCCTTCGCGCGCGAGCTCTTCGGCTTCGTCGGGACTGAAAACGACCTGGCCCTGCGCCGCGCCCGGACTCGCCGGCAGACCGGTGGCGAGCACGGTGGCATTCGTCTTCGGATCGACAGTCGGATGCAGCAGTTGATCGAGTTGTTCGGGTGAAACACGTTGGACGGCAGTCTGTTTGTCGATCACTTTCTCGAAAACCATCTCGACCGCGATTCGCACCGCGGCGGCGCCACTGCGTTTGCCGGTGCGTGTTTGCAGCATCCAGAGCTTGCCGCGCTCGATCGTAAACTCACAGTCCTGCATGTCTCTGTAATGCTTTTCGAGCAGGTCGGTGATTGATGCAAACTGCTCGTAAACTTCCGGCAGCTCTTTCTTCAGTTGATTGATCGGGTTCGGCGTGCGAATGCCGGCGACAACGTCTTCGCCCTGCGCGTTCAGCAGGTACTCACCGTAAAGCTCTTTCTTGCCCGTCGATGGATTGCGAGTGAAGGCGACGCCGGTGCCGCTGCCTGCGCCCATGTTTCCGAACACCATCGCCTGCACGTTGACGGCTGTTCCGAGCGTGTCAGGGATACGATTGATGCGGCGATAGTCGATCGCGCGACGTCCCATCCACGAGTTGAACACTGCCGCGATCGCGACGCGCAGTTGCTCGTATGGATCTTCAGGAATCGGCGACTGCTCAGTCATTATGATCTGTTTCTCAGCCGCGATAATCTCGCGCAAGTGATCTGATCCGAGGTCCGTATCCTTCCCACCTTGCGTCTGCGCCTTGAAGCGATCGAGCACGCGCTCAAACTTCTCGTGTGCGACGCCCATCACGATCTCGCCAAACAAAGAGGCGAAGCGTCGATATGCATCGAGTGCGAAACGCAGATCGCCCGTCTGTTCCGCCAAACCCTGCACTGTCTCTTCGTTCAACCCGAGATTGAGAACCGTATCCATCATGCCCGGCATCGAGAACGCGGCGCCCGAGCGTACCGACACGAGCAGCGGGTTCTTCGGATCGCCGAACTTCTTGCCGACCTTCTCTTCAATCCGCTTGAGACCGTCTTTGACCTGTTCCCACATGCCGTCGGGGAAGTTTTTGTCGTTGTCAAAGAACGCGTTGCAGGCTTCGGTGGTGACGACGAGTCCGGGCGGCACGGGCAATCCCGCGCGCGTCATCTCACACAAGCCTGCTCCTTTACCGCCGAGGAGGGCTTTATCGTCGCCCGGTCCTTCGTCGAAGAGGTAGACCCATTTATCGGTTGTTGTCTCAGTTATTTCCGGAGTTTCTTCAGTTACAGTGCTCATGATTGCAAGTTATCGCATTTCTGTGTCTTAGGGAAGTGAGCAGATCAATTAGCCACGGATAACACGGATTACACTGTTAGATCATATCCGTGTCATCCGTGTTATCCGTGGCTAATTAAGGCTAAACTATCAGGCGCTATGCCAAATGTAACTAGTCTGAACGTTAACGGAAAGAAGCTGCGCGTTGACGTTGATTCGCAAACACCTCTGCTCTACGTCCTGCGCGATTATCTGAATCTGACGGGAACGAAGTACGGTTGCGGTGAGGCGAAATGTGGCGCGTGTACGGTGCTCATCGAGGGTCAGGCGATGCGTTCGTGTGTCACGCCCGTCAGTCGAGTCAGCGACAAGCAGATCACGACGATCGAAGGCATGGAGCAGGACGGCAAGCTGCACCCGTTGCAGGAAGCGTTTCTCAAAGCCGACGCGCTGCAATGTGGTTATTGCACATCAGGGATGATCATGGCGGCGGCAGCGTTGTTGAAGAAGAACGCGAAGCCGAGTCGCGATGAGATCGTCAAACACATGGACGCGAACGTTTGCCGCTGCGGCACGTACCCACGCATCGTCAAGGCGATCGAGATTGCCAGCGGCACCGCGAAGGAGGTGGCCGAATGAACGACGATCTCGAACTCGAACTCGAGCGCTACGAGCTCTTCGCTGGGCCAACTTACAACTTCAACTTCAATCGTCGCCAGTTTCTGAAAGCGTTCAGCGGCGGGATCGCTTTGATCGTTCCTGTGACTAATCTGATCGCGCATCAGGACCAGGGTGAATCAGGTCGCAGAGGCAACGAGCGCGTGCCCGACGATATCGGTGCGTGGATTCATATCGACGAGAAAGGCACGGTCTCAGTTTTTACTGGCAAAGTCGAGATCGGTCAGAACATTCGCACGTCGTTGACGCAGGCTGTTGCGGAAGAGCTGCACGTTCCACTCGACACGATTCGCATCGTGATGGCCGATACGGATCTGACGCCATTCGATCTCGGCACGTTTGGCAGCCTCACAACGCCGCGCATGGCGCCGCAGTTACGCAAAGCAGCCGCTGCCGCACGCGAGACTTTGATTGCGCTCGCCGCCGAGCAGTGGAAAGTCGAGCCCGCATCGGTTCGCATCATGAACGCGCGTTTCGTCAATCACGATGCGTCGAAATCGTTGACCCTCGCTGAAGTCGCGAAGGGTCAAAAACTCGTCAAGACGATTCCCACTGACATCGCGATTACAGCAGCGAAAGATTGGACGGTCGCGGGAACGCCTGTGCCCAAGGTTGATGGTCGTGATTTCGTCACCGGAAAACATCAATACACGACTGACTTGCGGCGCGAAGGCATGCTTTACGGACGCATCGTTAGACCATCGGCGCTCGAAGCGAAGCTCGTCTCAAGTGACACGAAGGCGGCCGAAGCGATGCCGGGCGTGGTGGTCGTGCGCGATGGTGACTTCATCGGTGTCGTAGCGCCGAATCGCGAAACTGCAATACGCGCCGAGAAAGCGATCGCAGTTCACTGGCAAGCGCCCGGACAGCCAGGCAATGACGAGTTGTACGCTTATTTGAAGAAGAACGCTGAGGCTGGTCGCGCGCGTCCGGTGGGATCGGTCGCTGACGGCATGGCGACTGCGGACAAGAAGCTCTCGCAAACATACAACATCGCTTACATCGCGCACGCGCCACTCGAGCCACGCGCCGCTGTCGCCGAATGGACCGACGGCAAGCTGACCGTTTGGACTGGCACGCAGCGGCCGTTCGGCGTTCGCGAGGAGCTCGCCGAAGCGTTTCACATTCCGCAAGAGAAGATCCGTGTGATCGTGCCTGATACGGGTTCCGGTTACGGCGGCAAGCACACGGGCGAATGCGCGATCGAAGCGGCGCGGCTCGCGCGTGCGAGTGGCAAGCCGGTCAAGCTCGTGTGGACGCGCGAGGAAGAATTCAACTGGGCCTACTTTCGTCCCGCAGGTGTGATCGAAGTGAATAGCGGTGTGAAGAACGACGGCGCCGTTACGGCGTGGGAGTTTCACAATTACAACTCCGGCGGTTCGGGCATCCAGGTCAAGTACGACTTTCCGAACCATGATATTCAGTTTCACAACAGCAAGTCGCCGCTGCGACAAGGCTCGTACCGCGGACTGGCGGCGACTGCGAATCACTTTGCGCGTGAAGTGCACATGGATGAGTTGGCCCAACTCGTCAACATGGATCCGGTGCAGTTTCGTTTGAAGAACATCAAGGACGCGCGGTTGAAGGCGGTGTTGGAAGCGGCGGCTGATAAGTTTGGCTGGAGTCGCAAGAAAACTGACGGACGCGGGCGCGGTATTGCGTGTGGGTTTGAGAAGGGCAGTTACATTGCGACCGCCTCGGAGGTTTCAGTCGATGCGAAGACCGGGCGCGTGAAGATTGAGCGCGTTGTTGAGAGTTTCGAGTGTGGCGCGATCGTCAACCAGTTGCACTTGCACAATCAGGTTGAAGGCGCGGTGGTGCAGGCGATTGGTGGCGCGTTGTTTGAGAATATTCAGTTCAAGAATGGACAGATTCTCAACGGGAAATTCTCGCAGTATCGATTGCCGCGCTTTAGCGACATGCCGGTGATTGAGGTCGTGTTGGTTGATCGAAAAGATCTGCCGTCAGCAGGCGCAGGTGAGACGCCGATCGTCGGTCTCGCTCCCGCGATTAGTAATGCGATATTCGATCTAACAAATGTTCGACTTCGTTCGTTGCCGCTCGCACCCGAGGGAATAGTTAGCCACGGATAACACGGATGAAATCGGATTTTATCGTGGTGGTGAGTGGTCCCTCTGAATAACGTCTGAAGTCGAACGTCGTCACTGCCGCCACACCCAAACTCGACGACGTCAAAAAGATCTCATCCGCGTCGGTCAGATCAGTCATCTCGTAAATTCCCTCGAGCAACGGAATGAAATGCTTGTCCGCGATATCGATCACGCATTCGCGCGTAATGCCCGCGAGCGCGCCTGTGCTCAAATTTGGCGTGTGGAGCGTGCCATTCTTCGCCCAGAACAAGTTCGCGGTGGTCGCTGAGACGATCTCGCCGCGCTCATTCAACACCACGGCTTCATCGAAGTCGCGACTCTGCGCTTCTTCCCACGAGAGCACGTGATCGAGATAGTTCAAACTCTTGATTCCGGATAGCGGCGAGAACGTGTTCACACGATAAGGCGAGACAGCGAGCGACAAACCAGCAGCCGCGGGCTTCTGCGGATCACCCGTCATGATCAGCAGATCGGTCTTCTTCGCGCCGGGCACTTTCATCTTCCAGATATCGCGACCGTGCCGTGCCAGCATGATCACGCGCGCGCGACCTTCCTTCACCTGGTTGACCGAGATCAACTTTTGCAGTGCGTCGCCGACGTTCTTCTCGTTACATCCGGTGAAATCGATGTCGAGTTTTTTCGCGTGTGTGGTGAGTCGTTGCCAGTGTTTGGACCAGAGAAATGGTTGTGAGTTATAGATCGCCAGCGTGGTGAAAACGCCGCGCCCGTAGAGCATCGCGGAAGAGACCGGCGCGACGCGCGCTTTCGTCGCCTCAACCATGGTTTTGTTGAGGTAGATGACGGGGTGCATTAAATGCTAACCGCTCACGACTTCAGCCTGGAGTTTGTCCGAAAGTGCTGTTCGCCAAACCTCTTCCAACTCAGAAACATTTTTAACCACGACTTCAGTTCCGTTGATGCTAATTTTCAAGTCGGTTCCACCGACGCGTCCGATGATCGCGAACGGCGCATTGTTACGCTCAGCTATTCCTTGCACCGCATTCGCATTCGCGGTATCGAAGCTGATCACGATCCGTGATGGCGACTCGCTGAACAACATCGCTGTTGGACCAATCTCACCTTCGAGATCGAATTCAGCCCCGATCGCGTTACGTCCGAGCGATGAGAAACATGATTCAGCAAGCGTGACGGCCAGTCCACCATCCGAACAATCGTGCGCGGAAAGTAACAACCCAGCTTCACCCGCCTCGAGACAAGCCTTCTGCACCGCGAGCTCACGATCCAGATCAAGCTTAGGCACGAGGCTGCCCAACTCGTCCCGCGTCGTCCCGAGCAGCGCAATCACGTCGCCCGACTTTTTAAATCCCGGTAACACAATGCGCCGCACATCCTCGATCAGCCCGACCATTCCGATGACAGGCGTCGGCAAAATCCCACGCCCTTCAGTCTCGTTATAAAACGACACATTTCCCGAAACTACCGGCGTCTCGAACGCACGACACGCCTCCGCCATTCCATCAATCACTTCCGAGAACGACCACATCACCTCCGCCCGCTCAGGCGACGCGAAGTTCAAACAATTCGTGATCGCGATCGGCCGCGCCCCCACACAAACAACATTGCGCGCGGCCTCAGCCACGACCAGCTTCGCCCCTTCTCTTGGATTCGCCGCACAATATCGTCCATTCCCATCAAGCGTCATCGCGAGCGCTCTACGGGTTTCTTTGATCCGAACAACCGCGGCGTCAGCACCCGGCAAGATCGCCGTGTTAGTCCGCACCATATGATCGTACTGCCGGTAAACCCACTGCTTCGACGCAATATTCCCGGACGCCAACAACCTCACCAACTCTGACCCCAAATCCGCGTTTTCAATCCGCGTAATCCGCGTTTCCTGCTTCGCGAACGGTGTCATCGGCCGCTCGTATCGCGGCGCTTCGTCAGTCAACGCCTCGACCGGTATGTCCGCCACCATCTCACCGTTGTGAACCACCTGCATCCGTCCCGTGTCACGCACGCGACCAATCACCACCGCATCGAGATCCCACTTGCGAAAGATATCGACCACCTCACGCTCGCGTCCCGAATGCGCCACGATCAGCATTCGCTCCTGCGACTCTGACAGCAGCATCTCGTAAGCAGTCATGTTCTGCTCACGTTGCGGCACGAGCGACAGGTCCAACTCGATCCCTGTCCCCGCGCGCGCCGCCATCTCACACGACGACGACGTCAGACCGGCCGCGCCCATGTCCTGAATCCCCGCGACCGCACCACTGCGCATCGCCTCGAGGCACGCCTCCAACAACAGCTTCTCGAGAAACGGATCGCCAACCTGCACGGTCGGACGTTTTTCGAGGGCTTCTTCGTCAAACTCAGCGGAGGCCATCGTAGCGCCATGAATTCCATCGCGGCCCGTTTTCGCGCCGACGTAGAGCACCGGGTTGCCGATGCCAGTCGCTTTGCCGAAGAAGATCTGATCGTGTCGCACGAGCCCGAGTGCAAAAGCGTTCACCAAAGGATTGAATGCGTAGGCATCATCAAACGCAACTTCACCACCGACAGTCGCAACCCCAAACGCATTCCCGTAATGCGCGATCCCAGCGACAACACCAGCCAGCAGCGATCGATTGCGACGACCATGCTGCGGATGATCAAGCGTGCCGAAGCGCAGACTGTTCATCGACGCGACCGGACGCGCGCCCATCGTAAAGATGTCGCGCAGGATGCCGCCGACGCCCGTCGCCGCGCCCTGAAACGGCTCGATGAACGACGGGTGATTGTGCGACTCGATCTTAAAAGCGGCGCACCAGCCGTCGCCGAGATCGACGACGCCGGCATTCTCACCCGGCGGCACGATCACGCGTGGTCCAGTTGTAGGCAGACGCTTGAGATGAATGCGCGAAGATTTGTAGGAGCAGTGTTCGGACCACATGACCGAGAAGATCCCGAGCTCCGCAAAACTCGGTTCGCGGCCAAGTAGTTCCTTTATTCGCTCGAATTCCTGTTGTGTGAGGTTGTGGGCGGCAATAACTTCAGGAGTAATCATCAGGAGTTGGTTTTAGCCACGGATTACACCGATGAACACGGCTTATATCTGTGTTCATCCGTGCAATCCGTGGCTAAACTTTTACTGTCAGTCACTTTTCTTTACTGCTTTTTCGATGGCTTCGCGTAGCTCGGCGGTGTTCACGCGCCCGATGTGCTTGTAAACGACCTCGCCCTTTTCGTTGTACAGATACGTCGCGGGCAGATCGCCTTGCCACCTTCGATCGATGAAATTGATCGCGGGCTCGGGGTCCGTGGTGTTCAATAAATAGGCTGGCATCGTCGCCTTCATCGAGCTAAGAAACTTCGGCACATCAGTCTTGATCTGATCGATGTCGTCGAGCGATACCGTGACGAAGTCGAGCGACTGCGGACGGTATTCCTTATCGATCTTCACGAGATCGGGAAACTCGTCACGACACGGGTCGCAAAACGTGGCCCAGAAGTTAATGAGCAACGGACGCTCACGTTGCTGCGTGATCAAGCCTTTGAGTGCGTCCGTGTCGATCGCTGAGACGACAGGTAAAGGTGTGTCTGGCTTCGCGGCACGGCCGTACTTCTTTCGTTGGGCCGGCGCCGTGAAACCAAGTACCAAAATACACAATGCAATGGGAATGACTATTTTTGTAAAACGCATAGCTTAACTTACCTGGGCTTACCCGCGTTTGATGCTGCAACCGAAAGCCTTGGCTTCCGTCTTCTCAACTGCTTTTCCCGAAAGCACGGAGTCGAGCGCGTTGCGCAGATCGTTTGACTCCACTTGCGCGGCGTTGCGCGAGTTGTCGATGCGGCCGTGATACAGAAGCTTGTTATTCGCGTCGAGGAAATAAGCCTCAGGTGTTACAGAAGCACCGAGCCGGTCAGCAATCTTGTTGGCTGGATCTTTCAGAATCGGGAATGAGAGTTTGTGCTCCGCAGCGTGCGCTTTAACTGCTGCCGCATCTTCCGCGACGTTCGAGTTGATACCGATGACGGCGACGCCTTTCGCTTTGTAATCCTCGGCAAGCTTGGCCATCCGCTCGTTGTAAGCGTTCGAGACCGGACACTGAACCGCGATGAAGATCAGCACTGAGCCGTTCTTTCCGGCGAGTGACTTCAATGAGCGATCCTTGTTGTCGACGTCGGGAAGCGTGAAGTCTTCAATGGTGGCGCCAATCGCGGGCGGCGCGGGCACTTCACCTTCAGCACGAGCGCGCGTGGCCAGAACGGCGCCCGCAATCACAACCAGCGCGGCGAACAGGATCGATAGATTTTTGGCTCTCATTCTACAACTCTCCTTTAACGCTACTCGAAAATCTCGTGTAATCTGTAACTGTGGAGTCGCTGGATAATATAACTGAAACAATTGAGCAGGCGCTACCAGTCCCGGTGCGAATGGACGCCGATGAACGTTACACGGGCCGCGGCGTTACGGTGGCATTTCTCGACTCCGGCTTTTACGCACACAAAGATTTGGTCGAGCCGGAAAATCGCATTCTCGCCTATCACAATATCTTTGCGCCCGAAGAGGGTCTGGCTGATTTGCAAAAGTCTGACGTCGCGAGCTGGCACGGCATGATGACGTCAGTCGTTGCTGCAGGTAACGGGCATCTGTCTGACGGTTTCTATCGCAGCATCGCGCCGAAAGCGAACGTCGTGCTCGTCAAGATCGGCAAGACCGGACGCATTCCCGAGAGCAACATCGAGACCGGACTGCGCTGGGTGTTTGAAAATCGAGATAAATACAAAATTCGTATCGTCAACATTTCTGCAGGCGGCGACTTCGAGCAGTCTTACCTGAAAAACGCGTTGTGCCAGCTTGTTGAAGAAGTGGTGAAAGCGGGACTGACGGTGGTTTGCGCTGTCGGCAATGCCGGGATGTTGCCGGGCCATCCGGTGTTGCCGCCCGCGAGTGCGCCGTCGTGCATCGCGGTTGGTGGACTCGACGATCAGAACTCACTCGATCGCGCGCGCCGTGGAATGTATCGCTCGTCGTATGGTCCAACAATCGACGGACTGCAAAAACCGGAGGTGATCGCACCCGGGATCTGGGTTGCTGGTCCAATCCTGCCCCACACGCCGACTGCCGATCAGGCTGGGCTCTACGCACAACTCGACAATGCTGCTGACGACGAGCTACGCGGGATCATCCTCGCGCACGCGGCAGTAGACAAAGACATCTACGCCGCACGCGATCTTTCACTGTCGCTGTTGCGGCAGTTGATCACGATCAAATTGCGTGAAGGAAACGTGATTAACGAGCACTACAAGTTTGTTGACGGAACATCATTCGCGGCGCCGATCGTGTCCTCGATCGTGGCCTGTATGCTCGAGGCGAATCCAAAACTCACGCCACAACAAGTGAAGCGCGTCCTGATCGACACGGCCGAGCGTGTTGACGGAGTGGAAGTCGATCGACAGGGCTGGGGCGTCGTCGTGCCGCGCAAAGCGGTTGAGATGGCGTTGCGTTGCCGTGGGTGATGTGCAACAATTCGCGACACCGTAAAAAACCTACCGAAGAGATTGGAGAATGTTTGAGTTCGTATGTCTGAGAATGAATCTGCAATAGGCGAGGGCGCGGCGACAGCAACCGAGCCTGAAGCGAGCACTGAAGAGATTACGTATCATGCTGTGGAGAAAGATGGAGTAGTCACGGCTATTTGGGAAATGCAGGGACGCAAGCACCTGCGCACGATCGATCCACGCTCACGCCAGGGACAAGACATCCTTCGTCTTTACACCACCGAGCATCACGACGAAGTCGCCTCGTAGAATTTAGCCACGGATGACACAGATGAACACGGTTCAGATCCGCGTTTATCCGTGTTCATCCGCGGCTCAAATAATGTTTTGTGGCGTGCCTCTGACGAACGCTTCGAGGTTGTCGACCAACTGATCGGCAAGCGTTTGCATGGCCTGACGGCTGGCCCATGCGTTGTGTGGCGTCACGATCAGGTTTGGCAGATCGACTTCGAGTAACGGATTTCCCTCGCGCGGTGGCTCGTTTCGCAGCACGTCAATACCCGCACCTGCAAGCCGTCCATTCTTTAAAGCCTCGATCAATGCGTGATCGTCGATCAGCCCACCGCGTGCGGTGTTGATGAGGATCGCATCGGGTTTCATTTGCGCGAGCTCTTCCGCGCCGATCAGGTTCTTGGTTTCTTCTGTAAGCGGACAATGTAACGAGAGCACGTCGCTGCGTCGCAAAACTTCCTCAAATCCCGCTCGATCACCACGCACGGCTACCAGCACTTCCATTCCAATCGCACGTCCGAGTTGGGTCATCGATTTTCCGAGTGTTCCGTAGCCCACGATTCCGAGTGTCGCACCTCGCAGATCGCCGATCGGGTGATCGAGCAGACAAAACTGCTTCGCCTCATGCCAGCGTCCTGCTTTCACGTCATTGCGATACGCGACGAGGTTGCGTCGCAGCGCCAGCATCAACATGAGCGCGTGCTCGGGCAAAGAATTAACCGCATAGCCGCGCGTGTTACAGACGGCGATGTTATGGCTGCGGCAATACGCGAGATCAACGTTGTCGACTCCAGTCGCAGCCACTGCGATCAGTTTTAGCTTTGGTAACTGTGAAAGTGTTTCCGCGCAGAGTGGAAGTTTATTGCAGATCGCGATTGTTGCGGGCGCGAGGCGCGCGACAACTTCATCCGGCGCCGTTTCGCCAAACTCGCTCCACTCGTGCGCAAACGCAGGTCTTCGAAACGGCACGTTGAATGTGTTTCGTTCGAGAAAGACGATGATTTCTGTGGTCATATCCGGTTATTATAAGCACTGAAATGACTATCAGGAGCGCAGCACCGGAAGACGGACCAACCCTGACTACCATCGCGCTCGACGCGAAGCGTTACTGGGGCTATCCCGAACACTGGATCAAACACTGGGAATCGGACCTCACGATTTCACCCGAATTTATTCGCGACAATCACGTTTACGTTCACGAAGAGGATGGCGAGATTCGTGGCTTCTACGCGCTATGTGTCGCGGGGCACAAGGCTGAGCTGGAACACATGTGGGTGACGCCCTCAGCGATCGGAACCGGTATCGGAAAAGAGTTGTTTCTCGATGCGATGGAGCGTGCCGCAAAACTCAATGTGAATGCGGTGGAGATCTCGTCGGATCCGAACGCGGCTGGATTCTACAAACGCATGGGCGCGACGCAGATCGGTGAAGTCGATGCGCCTGTCGATGGAGAGCCGCGAAAGTTACCACGCCTCGAAATAAAACCTTCTTAGCCACACATAAGCTACACAAAAATTAAGTCAGGAAAAGAATAGTCAGGAATTAATTCAGGAAAAGAATAAGTCAGGGAAAGAACAAGTTAGGGAAAGAACAAGTCAGGAAGAGGGGCTTGCCCCC